>Ga0209175_10000060_pt1 | contig 75486 bp, 64 predicted proteins | sample JI91814C2DNA_FD_187506 | JGI IMG/M metagenome (GOLD analysis project Ga0209175, IMG submission 187506) | Wastewater effluent complex algal communities from Wisconsin, to seasonally profile nutrient transformation and Carbon sequestration -... | ecosystem: Engineered > WWTP > Effluent > Algae...
CTTCCTTCTTCCTTCTTCCTTCTTCCTTCTTCCTTCTTCCTTCTTCCTTCTTCCTTCTTCCTTCTTCCTTCTTCCTTCTTCCTTCTTCCTTCTTCCTTCTTCCTTCTTCCTTCTTCCTTCTTCCTTATCTTCCTTCTTCCTTCTTCCTTCTTCCTTCTTCCTTATCTTCCTTCTTCCTTCTTCCTTATCTTCCTTCTTCCTTCTTCCTTCTTCCTTCTCCTACTCATTCATATTCTTAAGAGTCGCGACAGCAGAAGGAGAAATTTGATTGAGATAGCGGAAAATCCAATACTTCATAAAAGTATCTAAAATCACGGGAAACGTCGCGATAAATAGAAAAATAATGGTGCGATTTGCCGGTAAACCTAAATGAGATGATACCCCTTCCAAAATAACTTCCCAACCGTGAGGGGAGTGAAACCCGACAAAAATATCGGTAAAAAGTATAATCAAAAAAGCCTTAGCACTATCACTCAAATCATAGAGAACCGTATTAAGTAAAGACTTGATCGCGCCAATACCACGGGGATTCGTAAAAACAATGATCCCAAAAGAAATTAATCCGATAAAATCCGCAAATATATTACTAATAGCATCACTGCCTTTTCGCTTATATTCTTCCGCTAACTCATTGGCTTTTTCCTTCATTTTTTCTTCAATTTCTGTTTCCGAAAGAGGCTCTGTTTTTTCCAGAAATCTGGTAAACTTTAGTTCATGTTCGTAGGTTTGTAATTCCCCCAGAGCTTCTTCCTTAACTTCAAAATTAATAAAAATGGGTGTTTCATGGGTCAATCTGTAATGATTAATGACCGGAAAAAATACAATTTGTTTTGAGATTTGCTGCACTAATAACGGAATTAGTAATAAGAGTAAAAAAGTGCGAATAGCGGCTTTCGTATTACGACGAGTATTCCGATAATTTTGAACAACTGTGTCCTCAGATTGGTCATCTAACTCATTTCTTATTTTATCAAAAGTGCGACCAATCGAACGGGGTAAAACACCTTTTTTTTGCGTGACAGGTTCAACATCAATTAATTTATATTCGGCCCCTTGAGAACCATTGACAACATTTTTCGGTGCGTGAGGTTGATTCATGGCAAGAGGAACAGTGGGAGAAAATTCATTAAGAGGAGATAATGCTAATGTATTACTAGAAATGTTACTTTGATATCGGGTCAATATTTCATCAATAAAACTTAATTTTTCCAGAAATTCATAATTAGAACTCGGGACTACATTACGACTGAGTTTAAAAACACCGATCTGTCTTTTGATTATATTTAGATATTTGTCAACATCTGCTTGAAAACAATCGAAGATATTTTGACTATAATCCCCATTTTCTATGGCGACTTTTTTTCCGAAAAAATGTTTATTTTCTATCTCTATAATCATTAACGCGGCTTGATATGCGTCTCCTAGGGCTCGCTCTGGGGTTTGGCCAAACCATCTTGTACCGAATAGGAATGAGTCGCCTATTTTTTGGATCATATTTTTACCATTGTTGGCATTTTCAAAGGAATTACTCATAGTCGCTTGTCTGTGCAGAAGTTGATGGAAAAAAGATTCAGAATTGGCTAGTCGGGTTCAATTCAGTACGGGTGAAGATAAAAGAATAAAGACTTTTTTGGTGGAATTTTTCCGTCACGCGATCGCGTTCATTTTCCCCATCGCCCTCTTCTTGCCAACGGCTTCACCGATCTGTGTTAACAGTTTGAAGCAAGTTTAATTTACTATTTGTATCACATTTGACATTTTCTCACAAGATGGCGCTCTTGATATTTCCACAAGAAACAGATTTTCTCAATGGGTTGTACTCCCCAATGGTGAGAAATTATCCAAAAACGTAGTTACAGAGTCTAACTAGCAACTGGGATTATACTATATTCTATACTAAGATTTTACTAGGGGGAATTTAACCGTAAAAATCGTCCGATTTTCAGAATAAGAGGAAAGGGAGGATCGTGGCCCAGTATCCGATAATTTTATTTCCGGGTGATGGATGTCTTTCTTACTAAGAGATTGAGGCATTTTTTCTTGACTTTCTACTGTCATATCCCCGCCATGTAAACGAGAAATCTCATACGCGATCGCGAGCCCTAAACCCGCCCCCCCATTCACCCGCGATCGCGCCCCTTCTACGCGATAAAAACGATCGAATAAATGGGGTAAATGTTCAGGAGCAATGGCATTTCCGGTATTAATAACTTGAACTTGTATCTCATTTTCCAGGGATTTAGCTTCAACCAAAATTTGCTCATCACTGGGAGTATATTTCACCGCGTTATCCAAGAGATTTAAAAAAAGACTCGTCAAATAATCAGCATTTCCTTTAATCTCCAAGTCCGGGGGAATATTTTCACCGACATGAATATTTTTATTGTCCGCGAGGGGCAACATTTGCTCTACTAAAACACTCAATAAATTACTTAAATCAACGGTGTGATTACAGCAAGGATGAGGTTGTTTTTCTTGAGTTTCGGAACTGGGTGATGTGCCACAATAACAATTGTTTTCTTCTTGAGCTAATCTGGCTAAGAATAATAAACCATTGGTTAAACGAATTAAGCGATCAGCTTCACTTTCTAAATCTCGTAAGGTATTTTCATATTCTTCCGCACTACGATTTCGGCTGAGGGTGACACCAATACGACCTTTAATAACGGTTAAAGGTGTTCTTAATTCATGGGACGCGTCCCCTGTAAAACGTCTTTCCCGTTCAAAGGCTAATTGCATTCGATCTAACATTCGATCAAATGTTGTTGCTAATCTTCCTACTTCATCGGGTAAACCTTGATAACCGATCCGTTGATTAAAGTCATTGGGATTAATGGCTTCCGCGATATCAATGATCTTATTAATCGGACGAAGAGCCCGATCTACAATGAAAAATCCCCCCACTCCCGCGATAATTAAGACTAAGGGAAATCCAATGATACTTAAGGTGAAAAGATGTTGACACGCGGCGGCCACTGGTTTCAGGGATTGGGCTACTTGTAAACATCCTTCTACATCGCGATCGCCTTTGGTTCTGTTAATAGTTTGAGTATAGACACGCCAGAAGGTATCATGTTCTTTAATATTGCTATATCCGACTTGTGATGGTAAAATGGGGAGGGATTCATAATTGCCAAATCCATCCCACACTGTACCATCTTTTGCCAATAAACGCACTACAAAACCCCCATTGGCTAACCGTTGGGCGAGAGCTTGTGAAGATATTGTTTTCTTAAAAGCCGGATGACCATCTTTTTCTACTAAATCATTTAAAGTCTGAGAAGCTGTTACCAATAACGCGGTATCTAATTGCGTTAACAGACTTTTCTGCAATTGTAGATATAAATAACTGCTAAAGAGTAATAGGCTCGCACCTAAGAGTAAAATATACCAATTTGTCAGGCGTACTCTTAAGGTTTGTTTTCCCCATGTCAATAATCTACGCATTCTTTATTCTGCCTTTAAACAATAACCGATACCCCTCACTGTATGTAAAATTTGAGAATCAAAGCCCCGATCAACTTTCCGTCGCAGATAACCGATATACACATCCACGACATTAGAATTACTATAAAAATCTAAATGCCAAACGTGCTCGCCAATTTGAGTCCGACTCAGGACTTGATTTTGATGCTCCATTAAGTATTCTAACAGATTAAATTCTAAGGGACTCAAGTCGATTAAATGACCTGATCTTCTCACTTCTCGCTTGACGAGATCCATTGTTAAATCCCCTACTTGTAATAGTGTTTCACACTGTATGGGAGGACGACGTTGTAAGGCGCGAAGACGAGCTAATAATTCATTAAAGGCAAAGGGCTTTACTAAATAATCATCAGCCCCTTGATCCAATCCTTTCACTCGATCTTCTACGCGATCCCTCGCGGTTAGCAGTAATACGGGGGTGAGATTTTTTTGGGATCGCATTTCTCCTAGTAGTTTTAAACCATCTATTTTCGGCAGCATGATATCAAGGATAATCACATCATACTCATTAGAGAATATCAAGTTTTTTCCTTGTTCTCCATCTAAGGCTACATCTACTATATAGCCGGTTTCTCGCAATCCTTGACTGATAAATTGGGAAATTCCGGGTTCATCTTCGACTAACAATACCCGCATACTTTTTCTTTCAACTCCTGGCTTAGTTATTTTTACTTGAAGGCGATCGTTTTTCTGTGCCTTAATCCAATGATAACAAAGTTTTCACCTAATCTACCTAAGAAATTTTTTATGAAAAAATCACATCAGGGAGTCTCGAATAGATGTTAAGAAAAAGCATAAAATTGGCTTGATATTTACATTAAACCCATTTCTCTCAAGCCTTGACGTAATCTTTCTGCTTCTGTGGAATGGTATTTTTCGTGAAGTTTAATCGCGGCGTTAAATGCGTCTAAACTTTCCGTGACTCTCCCTAATTTATAAAATACTACTCCTAAGTTTTGATAAGCTTCTGCATATTCTGGATTTAGTCTAATTGCTTGCTGATAGAGCGCGATCGCGTCTGATAAATGTCCCATTGCTTTTAACGTCATGCCCAAATTATAATAAGCAATGGCACAATTAGGGTCAATTTGCAACATCGTTTTATACGCGATTTCTGCCGCGGGTAAATTCCCCTCATTTTTATATAAATTTCCTAAATTATTATAGGCTCCTAATTTCAGAGGGGGTAAAATATCAATAGCTGTCGCGGTTAAATAATGATTTTTTACCTTATCCCATTTTTGCTTATGGGAATAAGCAATCCCTAAATGATAATTTAATTCATAGAAAACCAAAGGATCTATCTCTGTATTTTTCAATCCTTTTTCTAATAAATAAATTCCTTTTGATAAATTTCCTTCTTCCACATATAACGCGCCTAACTTACTACACTCATACACGTCGTTGGGATGTTTCACTAAGAATCTTTCCATTGATTCTTTAGCTTTTTCTCGTTTGTTTTTAGCAATAATAGTTCCGGGTTGATAACCTTCATGTAAAATCGCGAGATCAGATAAAGAACCGATTAACCAATGGGATTCTCTCTTTAAAATCTCAGTAACACTATCATCAATCATAGCATGATAGGCACGAGTAAAACAAATATCAGGATGTCTTCTAAATAACCGGGAAACTAAGGAATAAGGAGCTTGAGTAGCACCGACTTCTTGACGGATTAAATTAATAACAAGATAGTTTTCATCCCGTTGAATTGCCTCTAATAATTGTGGTTTAATTTCCGGGGCGAGAAATTCATCCGCGTCTAAAATTAAAATCCAATCCCCTGTCACATATTTTAAAGATTCATTACGGGCTAGGGCAAAATCATTACACCATTCAAAATGATAAACTTTTGCACCAAATTCCTGGGCTATTTCAGGAGTACGATCGCTCGAACCCGTATCTAAAACTACAATTTCATCAACAATATCCTGAACACTCGCCAAACATTTTGGCAAGTTTTTTTCTTCATTTTTAACAATAATACAAAAACTGAGACTCATATTAATTTTTGATGAAAAGTATGTAGAAACCGGGTTTCTCTGAGTTCAATGTTACACTGATTTACCTTTTCTGGTACAGAAACCCGGTTTCTTCACGTCTTGGCTCTAACCAGGTTTCTCTGATAAGCTGTTACCCATTTAAAAGTCCAGTAGCACAGGCTTCGGGTTGGGAGCATCTCCTAATTGTAAATTGGTAGTGGGAGCGGAGAGCTCCCGGCGGGATCGGGCTAGGGAGCTCTCCGCTCCCACTACAGGTTTTTTTGCTCCTTTGAGATGCTCCCCTTCGGGTTTGTGACAAGCAGGATGCTTGTCCTACTTTATGTGGTTTAAATGCGATTAGGCTTATCAAGTATCAAGAAAACTTATAACTTAAAACTTCTATTACGGAACCCTGATCCGGTAAATCACTAGGCTTAAGGGAGAAAGTATCACTATTAACCTTACGAATCGTCATAGCACTCATTAACCCTAAAAACTCATCAATTTCGACAAGTTCGCAAGTTTTTTCATCGGCGGCTTTCGTCTTATAATGAGTAGGAATAACAATTTTTGGCTTTAATACTTGTACAACTTTTGCCGCTTCTTGGGGAGTATAAGCTTTCACACCTCCACCTACAGGAAGTAATAATAAATCAGGCCGTCCCACTAAAATTTGTTGTTCAATGCCGATGGGAGAACTCAGGGCCCCTAAATGAAAAACTTTAATGCCTGCTTGTTTCCATAACCAAGTAACATTAGTCCCAAATCTGCGACCTTTTTCTCGATCTTTTTCCGTGCGAATACCTTCTAGGCGTAAATCATTAAACTTATAGACACCGGGTTCGTATAATAACCCAGGATTTCCCTTAAATCCATCAATCACACCTTCATCTAATAGGCGACTACTAATTAGAATTAAATCAGGATTAGAGGTGGTAACATCTCTATAGCCCGTCGTACAACCAATTCTGCGAAAAGGATTCACTAAAACGCGAAATCCCCCTCCGGTAAATAAAAAACAAGTATGACCTAACCATTGTACAGATAAATCATTACTATTAGGATTAGGAGAGGGAGACACTGAAGGTTTAGTTGTAGGAGAAGGGGAAAGTTTTGGGGATGTGGTTTGTGCCTGTGTCTGTTCCCATTCGGCTGTCAAAGTTGTGACGATCGCGCTCAATACACCCGCGGTAGTATATCTAATAATTTCTCTTCGTTTCATGGGGAAATAAATCTATAATTGTTCGAGGAAATTCCGCAGTAATTGTTTACCGGAAGTGGTTAAAATACTTTCTGGGTGAAATTGGACACCTTCAATATGAGGATATTCTCGATGTCGCACTCCCATAATTGTACCATCTTCTACCCACGCGGTAATTTCTAACACATCAGGACAAGTGGCGGCATCGATCACTAAACTATGATACCGAGTCGCGTTCATCGGAGATTCAACCCCTCGAAAAACACCAATTCCCTTATGATAGACTTTAGATATTTTTCCGTGCATTAGCGTCGGCGCAGAAACAATATCTCCTCCAAAAACTTGACCGATACTTTGATGACCTAAACAAACCCCTAAAATAGGAATATTCGGACCTAATTGGCGAATTAATTCCAGAGAAATACCCGCATCTTCCGGTCTTTTTGGTCCCGGCGAAATCACCACTCCCGCGGGGTTTAATTTTTTAATTTCTTCCAGCGAAATTTGGTCATTTCGATAAACTTGGATATCAGCAGCAACGGGAAATTCTTGACCGAGTTCACCGAGATATTGAACTAGATTATAGGTAAAACTATCGTAATTATCAATGACTATAATCACCCGGAAAACTCCTCAAATTACTATTTGGCTAAAGATTCATAGCAGATATAATGAATTGCGACAAGGGCGGAAGTAGCAGAATAACATTAATCACGATCGCGATAATCGCGGATAACATTACAGCTCCTCCCGAACAGTCCTTGGCAATTTTCGCGAGGTCATGGTAAGACTTTTTAATACTTAAGTCAACCGCAGACTCAATCGCGGTATTCAAAAATTCCATCGCGAGCACCGTGGCAAAGGCGAAAATGATGATCAGAATTTCCACAGAACTCAGTCCAAGAATTATCCCAAAGATAATTTGAAATGCACCACCTATTAGGTTATATTTGGCGGCTTTTCCCGCGATCAAAATTTGCCAAATTGCGCCGATCCTTTGCCACAAACATTGATATTTGACACTCGGATCACGACTTTTGACATACTTATGAGACATAAATATCATTAACGACTAATGACAAAAGGTTCTACTATTGCCCATAGAGCTGGAATAAAGAGAACTCCAGCAACAGCCCCAGACGCGATCGCGGAGACAAGAACCGCACCCGCGGCACAGTCTTTGGCAATTTTCGCGAGTTCGTGGTAAGAGTGACCAATGGTTAGGTCTACCACGGACTCGATCGCGGTATTGAGTAATTCTAAGGCTAAAACCAGTGCAATTGTCAGAGCGACGACGGCAATTTTCACAGTTTCCAGATGTAAAAAGAGACTCAACGCGATCGCGGCACTACCAATAAAGGTATGAATGCGAAAATTACGTTGTGTTTCAAAAGCATAACTCAATCCAGCCCAAGCATATTTAAAACTAACCAGTAAGCTAGAAGCCACTTGCCAAGATAACTCACGATTGAGTTTTAGGCTTTTTTTGGGCTGCTTGTGAGTCTGAGTCTGAGTCTGAGTCTGAGTTTCAGGGATCATGGGGACTAAAAGTTTGAGAACAATTAAGCGATCATCTAGTTTCATCATAAGATTTTGTAACTTTCCTCCAGACTATCCCCCTATCGTCAATGGAGTTCCCATAGGCTCTAGTCAAGGGGAAAAGTTAGCCTCCGTATAAAATGTACAATCAATCCGCGTAATAATACTGATCGGTCTTCGCGTACTGTTCTAGCTATTAAAATTACTACTGTCAGCGATCTTTATCACAAAGGATTGAGTATTAAATCACATTTTGACATGGCGATAAGTGAAACCCCATCTTTTTTGTGCCGTTGCACAATTACTGAATGATTGTATTTGTAGGGGTAGGCCCCCGTGCCTACCCACCTCCACACCGCGGCCCCCGTCCCCCCTGCCCCCAGGAGGGGCCAGGGGGGAGCCAGCGGGGGTTTCGGGGGTTTAGGATTTTGGGGCAACCACGGGGGGATTGCCCCTACAAAATCATCTATATGTGGAACAGCTTTTTTGTCGGGTGGGTGAGGTGGCGATGCTCCAAAGTACCCACCACGGAGCGCCCCTTTTGCCAAGTCACCACTAAATCACAATCCCAACCTCTTTCAGTAATACTTCCTGTTGATTTAACATTTCCGTCAAACTATCTTCATCGGGATGATCCCAGCCTAAGAGATGGAGAAAACCATGCACCGCCAGCCACCCCAGTTCCGTTTTCAGAGAATGATTTTGTTGTTGAGCTTGTCGGCGAGCCGTATCCACGGAGATCACAATATCTCCCAAATATAAAGGTAAAGACATTTGCATTTCTTCTGGCATAGGGGTATCTACCTCTAAGGCCGCGAAGGAGAGGACATCCGTAGGTTTATCTTGGCCTCGATATTGCCCATTGAGACTTTGAATCTCCTGATCATCCGTGAGGCGTAGAGTCAGTTCATAACCCTTCGCTTTTGGCAAAGTCCCCGACATGGTTTTTAACCATTGTTCAAACCAATTTTCCCAGGTTTGAGTGCTAATGGGGTTTTCCGAGACTGGGGACAAAACGCGATCGTCACACCAGTAAAAATCATCAATATATATTTCTACTTCCACAAACGCAATACCTGATTAATGACGGGCAGTAAGATAAGAAAGACCCACTAAGAGAGTCAACAAACCAACGGTGGTAAGGGCAAAATGTTGGAGCGACTGACCTTTTTTTCTCACCATATTTCGCATCGCGAGTTTCACGAAAGTAGGTTGAGGGGTTGGGGGAGACTCCGGTGAGTTAGTCTCAGGTGTTTCCGGTGTCATTTCTGGGGCAGATGAAACTTCACTCATAAAGATTGATTAGCTTGAAACAGGATTTTTAATTTAGGTTATTATAACACTTTATTTGCCATTGAGCATCCCCACAGCACAGAAATAGCCTGACACAAAAAAAGAACGAGGCCAAGTCTCAAATCCAATCTAATTGAGTAATGCCAGCTCATTTGTCTTAGAAGAATGTTCCACTTTAAACACATTCGCATTCAAATTGGCTAAAATTTGTTTTCCTTGCTGCGTCAAATCTAAATAAACACTGGCATCCTTAATATAACGATAAACCACATTCCAATAAAACTTAGGATAACCCAGACGTAAATCCCCCGGATGCTTATATCCTAAAAATTTAGTTTGACCAATCTCCTCAAACTCATAATACAACGCGGTAATCTTTTGTAAATAACGAGGATCACTCAATTGCCCAATCAAATCCGCGGCTCTCACTAACCCCGGATAATTAATAGTATCCTGATGATCTTCATCCGCGGGAACCGGAAACCGAGTTAACTCAATATTGCGCTTAATAATATCAGCATCAATCAACTTATGAGAGCCAAACCTTTCTTGAATAAATAACTTACCGCGATCGACATGATAAGGAGTTAAACTCGCGTCCGTTGCCCCGGGCGGCAGAGAAACCATCCTATCTCCCAAACCCGTCGCGTATAACCCTGACTCCAATTGATCCTGACGACAAACCCCCTTCACATAACCAATATCGTGACATAACAGAGAAATCATAAAATGTAACCAATCTTCACAGGAAACTCCCCCCTCACGGATATGCTTCCCGCGTAAAATCTCCTGCCCCACCAATGTCACCAAAATCGTATGTTCGACATTATGATAAAGGGCATCACTATTGGCTATATTTTCCAACGCCATCGCGCCAGCCCAAGCAATAATTTCCCCATAGTCTGACTTATAACCACCATAAGTATGACGGTAGCCCACCATCAACCTTTCCACAAATGATCCCAGTAGTAGCTCAGTTACATTAAACATTTTATCATTCCATCGTGTCACTATATTTCAAATCCTTTTAATCTCTTTGAGCCAGAATTTGTCTTGGTTGTTAATTGTAACATCTTCTACTGCTCTTGTTGTTAATTTCTTTCTCTCCCATTACTTAATAGAGGCAACGCGATCGTGTTCTCTGGGCATCGGGCTTACCCTGGTTCCTTTCCCTTAACCTCAAAAATCCTCCCTTACAGACAATATCAACTCATAGTAACTTGAGAGATAGGGGGTATCAACAAAAAGGGGAAACATCCTCTCCACAAACATCGGCCAAAAAACAAAGTGCCCGAAAACGTAATCCTATTAACTCATTATAGACGGGATTTAATTTACACATCGGCGGAATATGAAAAAGATGGTATCCAAAAAAACAAACATCTCGTTCAAAGGGACATTGAGCCGGAATGACTTTACATAACCATCGCGCCTGTTGGGGTTTCTTGACCTCAATGGAGTCTAACCATTGACGCAGGGGGTATAATAGTCGATTTAATAACGTGGGGCGAGTGTTGATATGGGAAAAAATACCTGTTGTCATATCCATGACAGACCTCGATAATATTCACTACTAATAAAGCTTCTTCAACTTTTCTCTATTTTCCGTAAAATCCACAGGTATCTCTGTGATGTGGATACCTTTGTGTTGTGATATTCGTAAGTATTCCCTGTGAGTTCCAACACTTCACCCTTGTGAGTAAAAACAATGCTATAATGTGACGGGCATCACCGCAAGTACGGTTAAGATAAAGGGGATCTACAAACAGGAGATATCACGAAATCAACAATATCCCCAGAAATCTGCTCAGGGGATAATTTTTTTCCTGGGTAAAGTTTTAGGTATGTGCATATCATAGGAGTAAGCCCAAAAATACCAATAACTCCCTAACCGTCTGCTCGGAAACCTGTTTCTCTATTTTCCACCTTTTCTCTCCCTCACTCCCCATAAGCCACAACATCATCTCACTTAGTCTAAGGGTGAAAAAATATGACTAAAAAAGATAAAAACTCTCATTACTTTCCCGACGCGTCGGGTAATATTGTCTGGGAAAATTTACCCAAAGAAGTCAGAAATTGGGCGGAAAGTTTACATTGGAATGAACGTCGTTATGTCCTCTCATTATCTCATATTTTATGTGCTTCTCCCCCGGATGTTCAAGCAGAATTTTTAGATGAATATACCGCGGATGGTCTAGTATCAAAAATGCTAGAAGATATTTATAATAGTGAACGAGTTAAAGAATATCTTATCGGATTTCGCCTAGAAACTAATCTCTCTGAAGCCGTTTTACGCGGATATATTCGCCAATTTTATATTCATTCAGCCCAAGATGTTCGTCGTCAGCCTGACCAATATTTAGAATCCGCGTTGAAATTAGTTTTAAGTACAGAAGAAAAAAATAATGTCTTTAATTATATCTTAGGATTTGAGTTTATTACACTTATGTTTAAAATGAGTTGGTTACAACATGAAAGATTAGCCCGATTACAAAAAAACCAAGAAGAATTTATACAAGATTATATAAAACCGATTCAATATGCCCATAAACTTAATGGACTTGTTGTGCCTAAAGATAAAAATGTTTTTTTTGCAAAACGAGATTATTTTGTCCAAGTTCCTAACATTACACCTCGTAGATTAATTGAATTAGTCATGGCGACTTTTACAACGGAAATGGTAACAAGCTGTGGATTTGCCATTATTCGTCATGCCCAATCTTTCCGGTTCGACTATGACTATATATTTAACAATGAGCAAGAAGATAGTCCTTTCCCTTGGGAAGTAAAACCTCTTAAACTCTAAATGACTTTAAGACTATCTTTCTCTGATCCCTAATCCGATGACTAATCCCCCATCACCTATCATCAATCATTACTTTAGGTACAATTTAGGTAATAATATCAAATATAAGTCTAACTCAATAGAGGAACAAACGTGCTGCTATCTAAAGGCTTTGAAGTTGAGATGTACACAGGTACTCCCCAAGGGGATATTGTCGGTCTTTCTGATCAAATTGTCCGGGCTCTTGATGGCTTTGTCCGAGAACCCGATAACCGTAATGTTGAATATACAACGGCTCCTTTGTGTAATTACGATCGCGCTCTTTGTGCCCTTGTCCGTCCCCGTCAAAATCTGCGTAATTATTTACGAAAGTTAGGTAATTATACCATATTGCCAGGAAGTACATTATCTCTGGGAGGAAGCGATCACTTTTATCGTTCTGATCCTCAAAATCCTTATCATACTTACATTGAACAAACCTACGGTACTACCGTTGTCACCGCGAGTATTCACATCAATATCGGGGTTGATGAACCGGAATTACTGATGCGTCTTTTGCGTCTTATCCGAGTCGAAGCCCCTCTTTATCTGGCGTTAAGTGCCTCTTCTCCCTTCCTTGATGGTAAAGTTACGGGCTCTCATTCTACCCGTTGGAGTGTCTTCCCCAAAACTCCCGCCTATGTTCCCCTCTTTGAAAGTCATCATCACTATATTCAGTGGACGGAAGAACAACTGATCCTTGGGACTATGCAAAATGTCCGTCACCTCTGGACCTCTGTCAGACCTAATGGCGATCGTCGTCCCTATAATCTTAATCGCTTAGAATTAAGAATCTGTGACTTGATTGTTAATCCTCTTTCATTATTGGCCGTTACAGCCCTATTAGAAGCGCGACTTCAACAAGCTATCGCAGATCCGTCCCTAGACCCCCTCCAAAAAAGTATGTTACCCGCGATGAGCCGCGATCGAGACTTAATCGAACTTACGGACAACAATGAAATCGCGGTCGCGCATCAAAGTTTAGACGCGCCCCTGCGCCACTGGTATGATGCCAGAACCCTACTAGCGCGGGAATGGATCGAAGAAATTTATCAAGAAGTCTATCCCAAGGCCAAAGAAAGAGGGTTTGCTTGTTTTCTCTCACCCATACAAAAAATCCTACGCGAGGGGAATACAGCCCAACAATGGTTAAAACAGATAGAAAATGGCATGGATAGCCGTCAGGTTATAATCCAAGCCATTCAAGACATGGCACAACTCGAACGAGAACTCGAAGACAAACTATGTCAACCCTTAGTTACCTGAATATCTGTTCAGGTATCTGAGAGACATGACTGATTAGAATATCTAATCAATCATCGTCATGGCAGACATATAAAAAAAAACTATAATTGGTTTTCCCCATCGGGACATTTACCCACCTCAAAGGTTGTCTAGTTATCCAAACCCGAATGCCTCAAGTTGTCCTCATTCATCCCCAAATTCCCCCCAATACAGGCAATATAGCCCGTACTTGCGCCGCGACGGCCACCCAACTCCATTTAGTAGGCCCCTTGGGCTTTGAAATAAGTGATCGGTACTTAAAACGAGCCGGTTTAGACTATTGGCCCTACGTCAAACTGCACTACCACGAAAGCCTAGAAGCATTTCAAGCCATTCATCAACAACTCGGCGGCAGGATGTTAGGCTATAGCACCGGTGGAACCCTTAATTACAGCCAATTTTCCTATCAAGAAAATGACTGGCTATTATTTGGAGCAGAAACCACCGGACTACCCTCGGAAGTGCTCAAAGCCTGCGATGCAACACTGTATATTCCCATAAGCGAACCCGGAGTAAGAAGTTTAAATCTCTCGGTTAGTGTTGCGGTTGGCTTGTTTGAAGCACGACGACAATTAGGATATGGCAAGTAACAATTTTTATCGGTATGATAGAAATTTCTAATATCCTACTCAGATCACAGCCCTCCGGGTCTGGGATCACAGACATTTTGGGTATTATTGTATAAGATATTTCTATCGGTGAAAAGAGATTAACCGTAGAGGATTGATAGAAATTTGTGATCCTAAAAACGAGGGGAGCCACCCGGATAACGACTCCCATGAACAGAGCAAAACCCCTAGTAATAGGGAATTACAGGGAAGCGAAGAGTGGGTTTGATCGGAAATGACACACTGAAGAACCCGCGAGTGTCAGGAGAACCGATTTCTGGAAAATTACCTCAAATTAGGTTATATAGAGAACGCAAGCGCATTCAGCTAAAGAATTTCTTAGACAAAAGCTGACGCGTGAAAAGATAAGATTTAGCAAGCCATCCGTGGAACCAGAGTCACCGACTGTTTCCATTTTGTTACCCGAGAGCTTGTCTAAAATGCAAAAGCAAGCTACTCTTGCCTAAACAGATGATATCTGTTAAACGTGATTGGCATCACTGACAGATAATCCCCTTGAGTATATGCAAGGACAGTTCGCGCTTCTCGATAGGAGGTCGTTCTTTGAACGGAAAAGATATGAATATGACAAAACCTGTTGATTCGTGCATCTTCACCAATGAAATAAGCATGGAATCAAGCAAACAGGTAACCTCTGGCACCAGCTTGGCTCGCACATCCGCGGCAGTCATTGGTTTAGCAATTTCTGTAGGTGCATCTAGTTTGCTGATGCCCTCAAAAGGGGGTAAAGTTCTCGCGGCTGAAGGGCCAACGGCTGCCGAGTCAACGTCTCATAACCCCTCAACCCAAGCTAATGCAGTAGCAACGGTTCTTCCCCCCTCGGTCGAAGCCACGACCGCGACTTCTAGCCATTCTGTAGGGGGAAAACAACTCAAAGGAGCTGCGGTTTGGGAAAATTCTCCACTAGCCGAGTTTGATGCCACTTCCCAAACTATTTCTAGGGGTATTAAGTCCAACACATTTTCCCCTGTGGCACAGGAGAAAACGACTCGTTCTTTACAAAGCATCACAGCAGAAGAAAACACGGGCAATTCTTTTGTTACTCGCAGCTCCGAGGGTTCCGAGGGCTTATCGCGACAAACCACGGAAAATGAGGCTCAAACAACCACGACTCCAAAGTCGGTTGTCTCCTCTTCTCCTACTGATTCTGAAAAAACGACTAAGAATTCTTCGGTTAATTCCTTTGTACCTGATGAGTCGCCTATACCCGGAAAATTAAGTAGTTCCGAACCAACAACCTCAGTAGAAAATCAGCCGTCAGAGCTGTCTTCGACGACACAGGGGACTCAACCCAAAACTTTTCAGTCTCCTGTTGATTCTTTGGGAAGCACGACGATCGGGCCCTCTCCCACCGCGATCGCCACGGAGATCAAGGTATATCAGGTTAGGGATGGAGATACTTTAAATTCGATCGCGGCGACTTACGGGGTGTCTGTCGGGGAAATTATCCAAATCAATAACCTGTCAAATCCCAATGTACTCAATGTTAATCAAACCTTAAAAATTCCCCAAGGTTTAAAAACCCAGGAGTTAGTCTCCACTACCCCTAACAGTATTAATATCTCTGTACCTGCGCCAATTACTACTGATTCATCGGTGGCTCCCACCGTGAAAAGTGTAGTTGAGTCAAGTGAACAGACTTCTACAAACGCGGCATTAAGTAAAGAGGAACCCGTTAACACGGTAACTGTTCCCCGCGTTGCCCAAACTACTCCCATTCCCCTGACTGCCGATACTTCGGGATCGGAAACACCCGCAACCATTGTTTTCTCCCCTTCTGCCACAGTAGCCCAGACAAGCGCGACTGTAACAGAACCCACAGCCGTCAATACCAATGCAATGCCTTTGGTAGTTAAGGAAATCAGCACAGGAAGCCCTGTAAAACAGGTAAAAACCCCAGAATTAAATCATGGTTACGGTGGACGTTTACGCGCTGATTTAGACCGACTCTATGCTGAGTCACAGAGATCAACCTCTAATCAGGAAACCTCTGTGATGAAAGTCGCGGAAGCCTCTCACCCGCAAGAACGGCAAGAACCCCGAAACCCAGAATATCAACCCCAGAACTCTTTACCTACAGCCCAGAAGGAAATGAGTTCTCGTCAAATGAGACAATGGGTAGAAAAAGCCCAGAAATCTAACCAAGAACTATCGGCCACTACCAAGTTTGCCACCTCGGTAACAATTCCTCGTGCAACTCCTAAACCTTCTCTGGTGGCAACGGCACCGATGGGAGCTGACGCTTATGATCCTCTCAATAATCCAACATTAGGACGCATGGTATCTCCTGAGTTACCACCCTTACCTGGAGCTGATCGCTATTTACCCGGTGGTTCACCCCAATCCAAGGGCTTTGTTTGGCCATCGAAGGGCGCGTTTACCTCTGGTTATGGTTGGCGTTGGGGACGGATGCACCGAGGGATTGATATTGCCGCGCCGATTGGTACTCCCGTTGTGGCTGCGGATGATGGTACCGTTACTTACGCGCAGTGGAATGATGGTGGTTATGGCTATCTGGTGGAAATTACTCACCCCAATGGTTCTGTCACCCTCTATGCCCATAATGACCGCATTTTAGTCCGCGAAGGTCAGCAAGTTACCCAAGGTCAGCAAATCTCTGAAATGGGTACAACAGGGTTTAGTACAGGCCCTCACTTGCATTTTGAAATTCATCCGAGTGGTAAAGGTGCTGTTGATCCAATGGCATTCTTACCCACAAATCCCTCCGTTGCCTCTGATCAATAATTGTGGAGGCGATCGCGACCTATGCCCTGGGGTCATTTAAGCTTGTGGGTGGGCAGAGCCCACCCCTCTCCTGATGGAGAAAAAAGAAAAAAAGTTCGAGAAAGTCCTTGACAGATGGAGTTAGATGTGATATATTAAAAAACTGTGAATATAGATTGGCTCAGTAGCTCAGTGGTTAGAGCAGGGGACTCATAAGCCCAAGGTCGCAGGTTCAAATCCCGCCTGAGCCATTTAAAGAAGGAAGAAGGAAGAAGGAAGAAGGAAGAAGGAAGAAGGAAGAATGTTAATTAATAGTTAACCATTCTCTATACCCAAGACCTTAGCCTAAGACCTGAAACCTAAGACCTGAAACCTAAGACCTGAAACCTAAGACCGGGCTGGGTGATCAATCCCCATCTAATACCGATGGTAAATCCTAGAACAGAAACCGAGTTTCAGTAGATCACGAGTAAAATACAATTGAGGATTAAGTCAAAAGGCAGACAGTATGATTCCCACCGTTATTGAACAATCGGGGCGCGGTGAACGCGCCTTTGATATTTATTCACGACTGTTGCGCGATCGCATTATTTTTCTAGGACAACAAGTAGATTCAGAATTAGCCAACCTGATCGTCGCCCAGTTACTCTTTTTGGACTCCGAAGATCCAGAGAAAGATATTTACTTGTATATCAACTCTCCGGGGGGTTCAGTGACGGCGGGCATGGGCATTTTTGACACCATGAACCAGATTCGCCCAGACGTTTGTACGATCTGTATTGGTTTAGCCGCCAGTATGGGGGCATTTTTGCTCAGTGCAGGAGCTAAAGGCAAACGGATGAGTCTGCCCCATTCTCGCATTATGATTCATCAACCCCTTGGCGGGGCCCAGGGACAAGCGACAGATATTGAAATTCAGGCAAAGGAAATTCTTTATCATAAACGTCGTCTCAATGAACATTTGGCTGCCCATACGGGGCAACCCCTTGAGCGTATTCAAGAAGATACCGAACGGGACTTCTTTATGTCCGCGGAAGACGCGAAGGAATATGGTCTTGTTGATCAAGTGATCAATCGCCGTCCCTCTCTGACAAACCCCATTACCGCGGTTAACTAAAAACGATAAAGAAACCGGGTTTTTTGGGGTCATTTGTTGGCTAAAATGACGAATTGACCCAGAGAAACCCGGTTTCTCTCTACTGAATATTGGGACAAATGGTGATGGCAAAACGCTCCTGTGAAGGATGTTCTTGCCAATGGTCTAAAATTGCTTGTAACTCCGAGCGTAAAGAGTCTAAATCTTGAATTTGTTTATTAATAGCCTCTACTTTTTCTTGCAGACGCGCTTTAACTTCCGTACATGGTAATAAACCTCGATCGCGGATCTCTAAAATTTCTTTAATTTCACTCAAGCTCAAACCTAAGCGTTGAGCTTGTTTAATAAAGGTGAGTCGGTTTAAAACCGTATCAGTAAATAAACGATAACCCGACTCAGAACGTGCCACCGTTGGGGAGAGCAAACCCATATCCGTATAATAACGAATGGTTTTCACGGACAAACCACTTCTTGCGGATATCGAGCCAATTTGGTAAAGTTTACCGGGAAGAGAAACAACCATCTTCTTAGTAATTGAGGATTTCCGAGCACTTTTAAGCAGGTAAATCCGGGTAACAACTTAATAGGGTGGATGATTTTTCGAGATACTCAGCATCGGTAAAGAAGGCCGAGAGGATTGGGCAGGCAGATAATATTCTGGGGCTGGAGTCGGTTCTTCCACCCGCGATCGTTGAATTTGCCACCAACGCCACGCGAGGGCGACCCCCACAGTACCCAAACCAAAAACCAACAAAGAACCACTCGCACCCGCACCGCCAATAACAACATCAACGGCACCAACCATAACAATAAAGCCAGTTACAGGCTCTTTACGATAAGCTGACTTCAAAAGACGTGACCATGCAACACTCATCATATTTTATCTTTTTAATTTCTAGTTTACTGGTCGTGCATCTGCCCAGAGAAAGGAGAGAGCCACATTTACGGAAGTGTCGAGATATTCTAGCAGAATCCGTACCTGTCGGAAATTCTCAGAAAGTCTGACAAACCTAAAAAATTGGTCTGGGCATACAGTTCTGACTAATTACACAAACAGTTCTTTGTCGTTATTTTCCGTATAGCTTTAGTTTAGCCGATTTTCGCGACATCCCCCACCCTTAAAGGGAAAAGAGGGGAGAGTGTTAAAAGCGAAAATTATTTCAGTCCTAACCAGGCAAGTAAGCCTTGTCCTGTGAAATACTCAATAATGACAGTGATGGTAATGCCAATCATCGCGGCTCGACCGTTGAGGCGTTCTGCATAGCTGTTAAACCCAATTTTGGGCTCGACCAGCTTAGGAGTTATACTTGGTTGTGGTGTGCTCATAGCAGTTAAATTACTCTCTCAACAAAGATTTAGTTACAATTGTTTACCATAATATCAGCCGATATGTAAAGTGGTGATGTTGTTGCTCTTGCCATCAAGAAACACCTATTCTCAAACCCTCTCACCTGAATATGTCAAATCAATTTGAGTCCTATTCACCGCTTCCACCCGCCCTCCAACGAGTTGCTTGGGCTCTTCGCATTGGTGGTTGGGTTTGTTTTTGGGTGCAGTTAGTCTTAACAGTCATTTCCACCCTGATAATCTTATTCGCGGCACCGATGGCCTTTGGGAACCGTGCTACAACACTGCCCAATGGAGTCACAACGACTAATAGTAGTGGAATTTCGGGATTTTTTCCCATCGCGTTATTGGGATTAGCCGTATTAGGTTTTAGTGCCTATCGTGCCTTTGGTTATGTTCGTTTAAGTCGAAAACTGAAATCTCCTGATAATTTAGCACGTCCCAAAAAAGCGGAAACGGTGTTATATGTCCGACGGACATTAATTAGTAATTGTATAGGGATGTTAATCACCTTAATCGGTGCAGAATCCTTAAGTGGTGTTCTTTTAGGGAAATCCTTGGTACAACCCCAAGGTCTTTTGGCTACTGGTGGTATGATTAACCAGTATATTGACCCCCTCGATATTTTTATTGTTTTAGGCAACACCCACGCAATTTTTGCTCATTTTGTCGGCATGATCGCGGCTCTTTGGCTCATCGACCAAATTTATAAATGAAGGAAGAGGGAAGAAGGAAGAAGGAAGAAGGAAGAAGGAAGAAGGAAGAAGGAAGAAGGAAGAGGGAAACTTCCCTATTACTTATTACCCAATCCCCAATCCCCAATCCCCAATCCCCAATCCCCTTTCACCCATCACCTTTCACCCATCGCCAGTCCCTAATCCCCATTACCCAATCGCCTTTCCAAGCTGATCCGGAATGAAAGAAAAGAAGTCGAAGAAAGTATGGAGAAAGCTTAGATTATGGAAATAAATTTATGGAATTACAACCATTAGGGGGCTTAGGAGCACAGAGTGGAAATGCCTCTATAGAAATTTCTCAAAAAAATACACGCAATAACTCCGATATTCTCAAGTCTCTCATAACTCAAATAGAAGCAGAACTCCTCAAGAGTGATGTTTATAGTCGTGTATTAGCCAGTTTAAGAACCATGTTAGGGGATACCGCGGTAGGGGCTGAAATATTAATGAAAGCACTTGGCCGAGAAGCAATTCTACTCGCGGTGAAAGGAATTGCCCGCAAAAAAAAGAAGGCTTCTACCTTACCCAATGCTTCTGCCCCCAATCCCGTTTCTGTCGGTGTAGAAAATTCTATCACCCCTCGTCCACCTGTAGTAGATGTTCCCGCGCAGCAAGAGAAAATCACGACATCGCCACGATCGCGTCCTGTTTCGATGCCCTATCAACATCTAAATTCAGAAGACACGATCGCGCCGGCTCCCCATCAGACGATCACGCCGACTTCCACCCCTGTCATTATAGAAGATTCCGAGCAACTAGCAGAGGCGCGAGATCAACTGCAAACCCGGAAAAAAAACAAAAGATTAACCAAAGCAGAAAAAGCTACATTAGCGCTCAAAGAAAGGGAAGAATCTTTGCAAAAAGTGGGAGAAAAATTACGCGAAGCACGTCAAGCTCGCTCTCTGTCTTTGCATCAACTTCATAGCCAAACAATGATTCCGTTGCATCATTTAGACGCGTTAGAAAAAGGTAAATTTGAACGATTACCTGAATATATTTACGTCCGTGGTTTTATTCGCCGTGTCGGAGAAGCATTAGGATTGAATGTTGAGGAACTTCTGGGTTCTTTACCCTCACCAGAAATCGCTAATAAAATACCGACTTGGTGTATGCCTGACTTGGAGAAAAGTAGTTCATTTGTGCGTCCTGTACATTTATATTTAGGCTATACAGCTTTAATGGCAGGAGCGGTAAGTGGTGTGTCTTGGTTGTCTCATCAAAATGCCCCTGATGTCAAAGGATTACCTGACATTAAAATTCCCTCTTCCGCAAATTCTCCAGCCAAAAAACATTCTCAGCCCGTCAATAAACCCGGTTTGAAATCTTCAATTAATGCCGAGATTATTGTCAGTAATGATATAGCTCCTCCGGTTTTTTTGGGATAGTTTTTATTGAAAATAAGTAGGGATACGGCAGTGCCGTTTCCCTACCGCGGGAGGCAAAGAAAGACGCGATCGCGGTCTCGGTAAGAAACCGGGTTTCTCAACAAAATCTCGACTTAGTGAGCAGTCTCAGACTCTAACCCGGTTTCTTGAGGCCTGAGAGAGACGCGATCGTGCATCTTTCCTAGAAACCGGGTTTATAATCGATGGTGCTGATACAATTTCACTAAAAGTCTGATACATTATGGATGCCCATCGCAACGACATACATCCCCCATTGATTGGTATCACTGTTTTCGTGAATTGCCCTTCAGTCCTGATTTTTGGCCTTATACCCTAGGCCCCTCCTCCTTAAAATGTCAATATTCTATTACAATCTAAAATCTCACATCTCAAATATTAAAGTGATATGACTTATTGCTTGGGTATCATTACCAAATTTGGACTGGTGATGGCGGCTGACTCTCGCACAAACGCGGGTGTTGATCACATCTCGACTTACCAAAAATTATTTGATTTTTCTGTGCCAGGGGAACGAGTTATCCTCCTTTGCACTTCGGGTAATTTATCCGTCACTCAAGGTGTTATTTCTAGCCTTAATAAAGATATCAAGGTGGGTGCTGATATGAATCTACACACCTTGCCAACTCTCTATGATATGGCGCGTTATGTTGGTAGTAAAATCCGTGATATGATGGAATTAGATGAGGTATGGCTGAAAAAAGATCGTATTGAACCTCAATGTAGTTTACTCTTAGGCGGTCAAATTAAAGGTCATGAGCCTGAATTATATTTGATTTATACTCAGGGTAATTGTATCCAAGCTACACCAGAAACGCCGTTTTTGCAAATAGGAGAGACTAAATATGGTAAACCTATTTTAGACAGAACTTTGACTTTTAATACCTCTTTAGAAGCCGCGGCAAAATGTGCTCTTTTGTCTATTGATTCTACCATGAAATCGAATATTTCTGTGGGACCTCCTATTAGTTTAGTTCTCTATGAAGCCAATAGTTTAGTAATTCGCAATCGTCTCTTATTGCCCTTGGGCGATCCTTATTTGGCAGAAATTCGGAAAATGTGGGAAATTGCTCTAACACAAGCTTTCGATCGCATTCCTGATATTAATTGGCAACATAACTTAGAAAATGACAAAAAGGAAAACATAATGCTTGATTAGATCAGCCGGTATTATGTTTGGGATTGGGGATTGAGGATTGGGGATGGGGATTGGGGAAAGGTGATTGGGGAAAGGTGATTGGGTAATGGGGATTAGGGATTGGGGACTGGGGAAAGGTGATTGGGTAATAAGTAATAGGGAAGTTTTCCTTCTTCCTTCTTCCTTCTTCCTTCTTCCTTCTTCCTTCTTCCTTCTTCCTTCTTCCTTCTTCCTTCTTCCTTCTTCCCCCTCTTCCTTCTTCCCTCTTCCCTCTTCCCTCCTAAATATAATACATGGGATTTTGCTGTTTATAAGCATTCCGTTGTTGATAGAGATCATCGAGAGTATAACTCCCTAACACTGAGTAATAAGCCTTTTCTGCTTGCTGCAAAATATCCAAAACTACAGTTTTTTCTAATGTTTGGGAGTCAGAAAATACCCCTTTGTTAGAACCGTTATTCCCCTCTAATGAGGAAACAATCTCTAATAACGTGATCTGCCAAGGGGCACGCGCTAAAACATAACCCCCCTTGGCCCCCCTTTGGCTGTTGACAATTCCACTGTGCCTTAAGATGGTCAATATTTGGTCAAGGTAACGCGCTGGTATGCCCTGGGATGTTGCGATCGCGCTGACTGTCAGGAGTGAGTCTTTCTCCTGTTGACTAGCTAGATCTAAAAGCGCGATCAACGCATACTCCACTTTAGAAGAAGATAGTGCCACTTTTTTTGGGTAATGAATCCTTTACATGACAATACTACGGTATGCCGATAGATTTTAAGTCTTTATTTCTGAATCTTTAATATTAAAATCAAAAAACAAAAACAATCCCCCCTCGACCGGGCAGTTTCATTCTTTGTAGGGGCAATCCCCCCGTGGTTGCCCCTATGCCGAAAAAGCCTATTTCTTCATGGGTGAGGCTGGGTGGACACTCTGGCATTAGCCCGACAAAATCCTGATTTTCCCGCTCCGGGGCTCCCCCCCGCGACCGAAAACAGCCCTACCTCTCCTCTCTCCTCATGGCAGGAGAGAGGAAATGGATGTCGCGCAAAAAAATTAGATCGGGGGGTTGACAGGTGACTGGGATGTGATATAGTCTAAATATCGGTAACTCGACTGGATTACCGTAGATTGAAAGCCAAAGTCAAAAAAACATATAACCCCGGAGCTGGAAAGTGCAAGGGCCCCAAACAAATACGATAGGAGAGACACAATGGCCATCCTACAACTAGAAGACGGTAGAATTTATAGCTCATTGAGCGCGATCGCGCCCATCTTAAGCTCTTTAAATGTTGTAGTAGAGCGAATTTCCTTTGGGTGCGATCAGTCACTCAAGAAAGTGTTGGCAAAAGATATCCTGACACCTTTTGAGAAACATCAGATACTTCAAACGACTAATTTTGCCTTTCATCTGTTGAAAAAGCGGGATGGGTATCAACGGCGAGATGTGATGGTATTGCACCCCGGTTCCCCCTCTTTGTACCCCTTTCTGATCCGTAGTGATCGCTGGCATACCCATAGTCAAGCGGAAGGACTCCATGTTCTCGCGGGTGAGTGCATTATCGGTTTGATCAGTCCTGACGGGACTCAAGTGCAACTACTCTTACAAGCTGGAGACTATATTAAGATCCCCCCACGCATCAAACATCGGTTTTCACTATCCTCTTCCCTCAATCTGAAAGCAGTGCAATACTCCTTAACTCCCGACGGTTGCATCCCTGAGTTTGTGCGGACGGTTGCATCCCCGACGTTGTAAAGAATGAACTATTGATCTTTGATTATTTTAATTCTTAATAATAAAGATTGTGGAAAAATGTCATACGCGCTACGCGCCGCTCTAAATAAATTTTGTTCTCGAAGAGACAATTAACGATAATTTCATTAAGTTTGCGTGATTTAAAAAGAAAATTTAGTAATTGGGTCAATTCCACAAAAAACGGAAACTAATAGGATTTATAAACTCACCCTCTGGGATATCCTAAATATAAGTAAGATCCGTTAGACCCCATCAACCTAAGAAAAAACGCGAAAAAGCATACTCCGATAGAATTTCAAGCTTATTCCGATTTAACCTAGCCTTAACATTAATAGTATTCCCCTTTAATTTTGAGACCATCATTCTTCAGGAAATTACCGTATTTCCTGTTTTTTTCCGTCTTTTCATTTTCTCCTAATTTTAAACAAGATGTGATAAGAAGATATTATGAAAAATAAGATATATGCCAGAATTTCTTAATGTTTTTTTTATGGTTGTTTTGGAAATGATGTGATAGAGTTATAACCGTAACAAAACAAAAACCTAACTTAGCTTTAGAACTTAGCTTTAGAACAAGTATGTAACTACAAGCTAAGAGGGAGGTATTGCAAATTGGTTCGTAGTCCTTTTCAAGTCACAAATGACCAAAATCAGATGGTAACACTATCCACCACGGGCAACCGTTCGCAACAAAGTATTGATACTAAAGCGGCACGGAATCTAGCCATAACAACGAATACTGTACCCCAAACTACAGGAATCACACCCCGCTGGCTGTTACATTTCCTGCCTTGGGTACAAGTTCAATCAGGAACTTACCGCGTAAACCGGACAAAAATTGTTCTCAAACAAACTCCGAAAGTTTACGTTAATAACGATAATGGGCGATCGACGATCGCGCCTGAAGATTTAAAGGCACTGCCGATCCTGGCAAGTCTTGATCTCTCTTACGTTGCCGCGTTATCTTCGCGTTTGCAACAGGAGACTTTTGGGTTGGGTGAAACCGTGGTAACGGAAGGCCAACAAGGTGATAAATTCTATATCGTTGCCCAAGGTAAAGTCGAAGTATTAGTCGCAGGCGAGCAAGGCGAAAAATTACGAGTTGCAGTATTGGGAGCCGGTGACTACTTTGGTGAAGTCGATCTGTATAAAGATTTACCCAGTGATGTAACCGTCCGCACCCTCACACCTGTACGGTTTCTCACCCTTGCTAAATCCTCATTTGATGAAGTATTGACACAAGAGGAATTGAAAGCAGGTCTCGCGTTAGCTGTTGAAGATCGTTTGAGACTGAAAGCGTCTCTCAATCGCTACGGTGAAGAGCCGGTTTCGCTGATCGCGGATTACGAAGGCGAAACGGAAGTACCACGTTCATATGTAGACTATGAAAGTGAACCCCAAGAATATGAATTAAGTGTTGTTCAAAGCATTCTGCGTGTTCACACTCGTGTCAGCGATATTTACAATGAACCCATTAATCAGTTACGCGAACAATTGCGTTTAACTGTAGAAGGGATCAAAGAGCAACAAGAATGGGAAATTCTCAATAATCCTGAGTTTGGGTTATTGAATGTAGTTTCTCCCTTACAACGTTTGCAAACTCGCTACGGCCCTCCAACCCCCGATGATTTCGATGCTCTGCTCTCCTTAGTGTGGAAAAAACCCGCGTTTTTCTTGGCACACCCACGCGCGATCGCGGCCTTTGGACGGGAATGCACTCGTCGGGGAGTCCCACCAGCCACCGTCAATTTATTTGGCTCACCCTTCATTACTTGGCGTGGAGTACCCATTGTACCTTCGGACAAACTGGAAGTTAGCAGTCGTAATGACAATATCCTTGGCCCTGGCAAAACGAATATCCTGTTGGTACGCGTGGGCGAAAAAGATCAAGGTGTTGTCGGTTTACATCAAATCGGTTTACCGGGTGAACAAATTCCGGGGCTGTCAGTACGTCTGATGGGTATTAACCAGAGCGCGATCGCGTCCTATTTACTCACCTTATATTTCTCAGCCGCGGTGTTAACAGATGATGCTCTAGCTGTGTTAGAGAATGTAGAAGTAGGATACTACCATGACTATGAATACAAGCGGGCTTGAGAATCATAACGGCCATCAACCATCAGATGCACCGTTATCGTTTGGGGAGTCTTTGGAGGCGAACCTGTTCGAGCCCAGTGTTATTCAAGCAATAGCCAATCAATTCTACACAGCAATTCCCACACAAAACAGTAGTCAATTGCCTGGGGCTGGTGTTGTTCTCGCGACACCGGAGGTTGCAGTACCTCCCGCCTCGACACCCGATCAAGGGATACCCGGAGCCGCCCTCAGAGGTTTCGCGGAACCCTTATCTGCTCAGATACCCCAGATTTACCCCCCCGTAAGTTCTAGTAGCGCGATCGCATCCCCCCCAGAGGCGACAAATGTTGTCCCTCAAGATGGCACTGTGAGCAATGCTCCGAGCATACCGGATCAAGGGATATCAGGGGACGCTTTAACGGAGATAGTCAAACAGTTGCAATGTCAGCTTATACCTGTTTTTTCCCAGGGGCTTTTTGACAGTAAAACTCCGACTCTCCCAGTCGATCCTAATCCTATTGTCTCAGCCAAACAAGCGGACTTATCGGGGATACCCGGATCGGCCCAAACCCCCCCAACTCCTACAGGGGCGGAACCTTTTTCTGCGGGGATACCCCAGATTTACCCCCCCGTAAGTTCTAGTAGCGCGATCTCGCCCATTCCGGGGTCGACAAATGCTGTACCCCAAGATGCCACGGTTAGTAATGCTCCGAGCATACCGGATCAAGGGATATCTCTTATCCCCCAAAATGCCACGGTTAGTAATGCTCCGAAGACACCCGATCAAGGGATCTCAGGGGAAGCTCTAACTGAGATAGTGAAACAGTTGCAAAGTCAGATTCCACCCGTTTTCCCCCAGGAGATTCTCGACAGTACAACTCCTACTCTCCCAGTTGAGCCAACTCCGATTATCCCAGTAAACGATCGCGATTTGTCGGGAAGTTTCGGGCAATCGACTTTAGTCCCCTCTGGGGTTGAGACGATTTCTCAAGCACCCGCGGCGCCTGAAGGGATTAATTTTGATGCTTTCACCGCGATCGCGCAACAGCTATACACGCAAATTCCCCAAATTTATCCGGGTAGTCAGGAAAGTGGGCCAATATCCCCTCCTTCTGGATTTAGTCAAATTTTGCCTCTCTCGGAGGGGGACTTGCAACACGCGTTAAAAGAGGTAAATACTCAAACACAGACTCCTGTGCTTGATCGTGACACCTCTCAACCCTCTTTCTATTTCCTATCGGAACCTCAGTTAGGGAATTTGGGGTTAGAGTCCCATGACGGCTTTGACGTTTACGCGGTGCGTCGAGATTTTCCGATTCTGCATCAAAAAGTCCATGGAAAACCCCTGATCTGGTTGGATAACGGCGCGACAACCCAAAAACCCCAAAGTGTAATTGATAGTATTTCGCGCTTCTATGAGCGAGATAACTCCAATATTCACCGGGCAGCCCATGATCTCGCAGCGAGAGCGACGGATGCTTATGAAGGGGCACGCGAAAAGGTACAACGGTTTTTAGGCGCGGGTTCGGCCGAGGAAATTGTTTTTGTCCGCGGTACGACGGAAGGGGTGAACCTGGTTGCCCAAACCTATGGCCGCAAGTACATTCGCGAAGGGGATGAAATTATCCTCACCACTCTGGAGCATCACGCGAATATTGTCCCGTGGCAGATGTTAGCTCAAGAGAAAGGCGCGGTTTTAAAGGTGGTTCCGATTACCGATCGCGGTGAGGTGATCATGGAGGAATATACCCGGTTATTGGGACCACGGACGCGTATTGTCGCGATTACTCAAGTCTCTAATTCCCTGGGTACGATCGTTCCCGTGCAGGAAATGACCGCGATCGCGCATCGTCACGGAGCCCGTGTGCTCATTGATGGAGCTCAAGCGGTTTCCCATTTTCCAGTGAATGTGCAACAGTTAGACGCGGATTTCTATGTGTTTTCTGGCCATAAACTGTTTGCACCAACGGGAATTGGTGTCGTGTACGCGAAACGGGAACTCCTAGAGGATATACCCCCTTGGCAAGGTGGCGGCAATATGATCCGTCATGTCACGTTTGAGAAAACCACTTATAGTGATCCTCCCGCGAAATTTGAGGCGGGCACTCCCAATATCGCAGACGCGGTGGGATTAGGTGCCGCGATCGATTATCTTAATCGTCTGGGCATGGTTAATATTGAGCAATATGAGCACAAGTTAACCGAGTATGGTACGGAGCGTCTGCGATCGGTGCCAGGGTTACGTCTGATTGGTACTGCACCGAATAAGGTAGGTGTATTGTCCTTTATTTTGGATGATATCCCCTATGAAGAAGTGGGTAAACGTCTCGCGAGTGAAGGGATCGCGGTACGGGCTGGCCATCATTGTGCTCAACCTTCTTTACAACGGTATGGTTTAACGGGTACGGTTCGCCCTTCCTTGGCGTTTTATAATACTCGTGAGGAAATTGACACTTTAGTTGAAGTGTTGCGATCGATTCGTTATCGTTAGTCAATTTTGATAGGCAAAAAAGGGCGATTGCTTGAGCGCGATCGTCCTTTTTGTCATAGTCAATTTTGATCGGCAAAAAGGGGGATGGCAGGAGCGCGATCGTCCTTTTCTGTGATATCAAATCCAGTGGCATCGGAATTATAGCAACCGCCAAGGCAATCATGACAGTAGGGGCGAAGCATTCGGGCGGAAAATCTTTGAGTAAAACCCATAAATTATCTGCCCTTACCTTCGCCCTTACCTTCGCCCTTACCCCAGATTCGTAGGTTGGGTTGAGCGGGAGCAAAACCCAACATCTTCCTGAGATTAAGTATCGCTCAACCCAACCCACAAAAAATGGCGAAGGTGAGGTGAAATAAGGAAGCGCGATCGTGTGCCGTCAGGCATCGAGTTTTTTTCTAATTCAGGGCAGAAGTTCAAAACTATGGCAATGTTTTGGTCGAAATAATCTAAAATCGCGCTGATCTAAAGTTAATATCTTTGTACTACGATAACGTTCAGCCACAGCCATAACACTCGCATCTACAAAGTCAATGCGACTATCTAAATAATCAGCCAAAATTTCCGCGACACGCGTTATATCTTGATCCGTCAATGCTACTAAGCGAAATCGACTAGCAGGTAGTCCTTGCAAGAAAGCAATTACTGTTTTTCCTCCTGCATTCCTTCCTAGCAAATAGGCAACTTCCGCGAGGACGGTTTGCGGTAATAAAATCTGCTGTTGTTGTGCGTAAACTGTCGTTACTTCACTATGCCTTGCATCCAATCTATTGAGCAAAGCGACAACAAAGCCAGTATCAGCTATGACTGGGGTTGTTTCCACGTCCACCCCGATTTTTCTGTGATTTCCTGTTGCAAAATATCTTCGGACTTTGTAGCTAAGTCAGGGGAGCCTGCAAATAAGCCTACTAATGGATCAGAGTCAAACTCTGTTGGCGGGTAGGATTGAGTTTCGATGTATTGGATCACTGCCTCCGCGATAATTGACTCAGGGGATTGCTCGCGTTGACGTGCTAGATTTATTAATTTTTCTAGTACCGTCGGTTCTGGTTTCCAGGTGAATGTAGATTCCACAAAGTAATTTCTCCAACTTGGTGAATCCTGATATTATATCACTGAGATGGTGATTAACAACTTTTATCTGTTAAGAAAGCGCGATCGCGTCCTGAAGCCTCAGCCGCGCTTGGGGATGAGGTGAAATAATAAAGCGCGATCGCGACACTTGTCAGGTAATTATGGTAATCTAAAAGTTAGGTAACTAGGACTGACAAGAATCGAGGAGTGTGACAACACAATTTTTTTGTCCCTATCTCGATAGTTCGGCAATTTGACTTTAACTCAAGTCTATGCAGCTTTGACTTACTACCATGGAAATGGGGATGAAATTGAGGCTGACATTGCAGCAGAAAAAGCGGAATCGGAGCGAAGAGAATTACTGCATCATTGTCAGACACAAACGCAGTCTAATACTCAAATTTTAGAAACGCATTCAATATCTTAATATCTCAGCCGTCGCGAGTTTATGAAATTGCCATGGGAAGAACGGCGGCGCGTTTTAGCCGAAAAAATGAGGTGATGTTACGCCATTACCAGGAAGATAGAGAATCGCAAGAATTACAGACAGGAGACTTAATTATTGCCTATATTGCTTGTATGAGCAGGTCTTTGTTGTTCATCCTCTCTGTCTTCTATTCGTTTTATGATCTTTCCGGCTGCCTCACACTTATCCTCTACTTTTCCTAGAGCATAGATAACCCTAGCTTGGTCATCTTTATATGAAATCGCCTGTATTACACCTTTTAGACAGGCACTTACTGTCTGAGTCTCTGCTCTATATTGCTGCGCGTCTCGGTTGCTACTCATGGTATTTCCATTGGCTTTTTCAATCTCTTTATCTTTATCTTTAATCTCTTTATCTTTTTCATCGATCTGCTTTTTGATCTCGTCTCGCTCCTTCTGAAGTTGCTGTAACTGAGATTGAGTGCTAACTAGCTGATTATTCACATTCGAGTACATCACAAAGCCACCCACGCCCATGATAGCAACAAGACCCAGCCCCAGACCAACAATAACAACAGTATTATTACTAATACTCATCATCTTTCCTCCTCTAGGAATTTTTTTTGATCTATAGCAAGTCTAAATCATTCATAAAGATTTGTAGGGGTAGTGCCGGAGTGCCTACCCCTCATCAATCGGGGCAACCACGGGGGGATTGCCCCTACAAGATTTCACAATTCATGATTACGCGCTATAGCTACACACTTGATGATTGAAAGTACAGTGATACTCTAAAATCTCAGAAGAATCTGACTGCATAGAAGGCCATGTCAGAAATGTCGCCTCAGAAATGTCGCCTCAGAATTATGGAAAATTCTATTTGCTAGGGGAGACCATTACAAGGTAAAGGAGGAGTTGAGCCTCCGTTACTGCGAAGTGCGCTAACTTCGGCTTGAAGCGCTGCCATTTCACATAAAGCAAGTGGACAGCGATCAACAGACGCTTCGAGACTAGTGGAACCCCTGCATTTGGCATTTCGCACTGTGATAACTGCTGTGCCGTGATTTGGACACGGGGCCCAAAGTCCTGATGTGTAGAAACAAAAAGCCTGCCCGGTATCGGGGTTTGTGTATGTTTGTGGTACTGCTACCTGTCCCCAAGGGCTACCCTGTTGTCCCCCATAACCCTGCGCTAAGATTGTTGAGTTATTATCTGTAAAGTTTTGATTAGTGACTGTAGTGGGTTGGACTGAGTTAGCATCAGCCATTTTAGTCCCTTTAAGGATAGCACCACTTAGAGTAAAAAAAGCTGCGAGAGCTAAGATTCCTAGTTTTTTGTTCATTTTTTTAGTAGCCAGATAATTTGTGCAGAGTGTGGAACACCTAATCAAATCTGGAATGCCGAAAATTTACTAATCAAAGATTTAGTTAAATTCCATCGGCTACAATTACTTATGCAAATATCATTAGTGAAATACGAAGGCTTGTCAAGTCGGATAATATCGGAAAATGTCGGGACTTTCACAATTACTCCTAGTGGAAAAATGTCGGATTTTCACTGGTCAGGCAAAAAATGTAGGATTTTGTCGGATTTTATCGGATATAATCAAAAAAATACCCCACACCTACCTCACCAATGGACTTTAAGGAAGTGTTACAATTTGCTGACGACCTCGTATTTGCCAAGACAGGAAAACACCTCGATAACGTCCAAGAGGCTATACTCCGAGGTACTTGGCAAAATCAGAAACACACAAAAATTGCAGAGGAATTACATCGTACCGAAGGCCATGTTAGGGATGTTGCCTCGGAATTATGGAAAATCCTCTCCGAGGTATTAGGTGAAGACCTTAATAAATCCAATTTTCGCTCTGCAATTGAGAGAGGGAAAATCTCTATCATTTCATCAAATTTTGCCAAAGACTCTACACAAATTAATAGCATCAACGTCTGTGGAGAAACTTCGTATCCTTCAGAAATTATAAACCCACGATCGCGCCCTACCCCCAACCCAGAAAACCCCAAACCCCAAACCCGCCAAGACTTAAGAGACGCACCCGATATCACCCCACTATACGATCGCGCACTCGAACTCACCACCCTAAAACAATGGATAACACAGGAGAGCGCCCGCCTAGTCGCACTCTTAGGCATTCGCGGCATAGGCAAAACCGCCCTTACCCTCCACCTCCTCCCACAAATCCAACATCAATTCGAGTATGTAATTTGGCGAAGTCTCCGCACCTCCCCACCCCTCGAAACCACCTTAAAAAACTTAATTAAATTTATCTCAAATCAAACAGAAAACGATTTTCCAACCAGCACAGATGATAGACTTTCACTACTAATAGAATATCTGCGATCGCACCGCACCCTCATCATCCTAGATGACGTACAAACCATTCTAAGTAGCCGAGAAATAGCAGGGAATTACCGTCCTGAATATGAAAATTACGGCACACTATTCAGACTGATAGGAGAAACTACCCACAACAGTTGCTTAGTCCTCAACAGTTGGGAACCCCCTGGAGAAATTGCCGCATTAACAGGAGAAAACGCACCCGTTCGCACATTATATATAGATGGCTTAAATGGAGTAGCCGCACGCGAAATACTCAGAAAAAAAGGCTTACTAGAAGAAGAACAATGGCAATCACTGATTAACATCTACCGAGGCAATCCCTTGTGGTTAAAAATAGTAGCTACAACCATTAAAGAAATATTTAGAGGCCGAGTCGCCGATTTCTTACAATATGATATGCTATTTATAGGTGAAGAATTAAAATCAATATTAGATCAGCAGTTTAATCGTGTATCCGACTTAGAAAAAGAGGTAATGTACCGTGTCACGAATACCGCCGAACCTGTTTCAATTTCCCAACTACTAGAGGACAAGCAATTATCTCCATCGGAGCTAATCAATGCGATACAATCATTAGGCAGACGGTCATTAATTGAAAAAAATGAACAAGAAAATCAAATGGTTTTTACTCTCTCTCCTGTAATACAAGAGTATGTAAAAAGCTTGGTAATTCGCAATAGTTAGTGGCAGAAAAAACGGGTTTATTGGCTTTGGGTAGAAACCTGTTTTCTTAACAAAAAACCGACTTGTGTGCAAAGCATCTGTGAGAAACCCGGTTTCTGGTATTTGGGGAAACTCGGTTTATTTGGTTTGGGAGAAACCTGTTTTTTTCGTAATAGGAATTTCTCCAAAAAATGCAACAGTGAATCGTTTTAGTTTGGTCTCGATCGCGCCCAAAACGACAAGGGTGTTGCATTTTTTTGAGAAACGTGGTATGATGAAAGGTTCAGCTTTCTCTAATAATAAGATACTTATGAACTTCATCCCCCATAAACCCTCTTCTGTGCTCACATTTCTTCTCCTTCTCAATGGTGGCATAGTTTTCTCTCAAGGAAACGCGATCGCGGATACCTTATCTCCTCCTCAATCACTCTCTCCTAGGATATCGGAAATAAATCCACCCAATCAAATCTCTCAGAGCAGAAATTTACCATCATCACAGCCCAGTCAAAAAGCCACAGATTTAATAGAGGATCATTCTTACAAATTTGTGCCATTTAACCCCGATCAATCTTTTCCCAATCAGCTTCCTTCAGAAATCTCAGTTAAAAAAAAGGAAAAATTACCCTTTCTTTCTGCTCAAACTGATAGTCCAAATACTTCTAATAGTCCTAATAATACAACAACTAATACATCTCAGCCTAGTCCTTGGCGCGTGGAAATCACACCCTATTTGTTTGTTCCCTTTTCTCTTAATGGCACTGCTAAATTTGGTTCCGGTGACACGGTTAAATTTGATGGTGGTATTCTCAAAGATGGGGAATTAAATGGCAAGCGTTTTTCTTGGAAGTTAAATTCCATAAAGCTTTTCCCAGTAGCCTTACGAGCACAAGCATGGAATAATAACTTAGGGATTCTTTTTGATGGACAGTATTATGGTTTTGGGATAAATTCTAGCATCAATTTTCGTGATCAAGAACGACGCAAAATCTCTTCCACTACCAATATCACTTCGATCGCGTTAGGTGTGGGTTGGAAGGTAGGAACTCTTCCTTTGACTGATGCCAAAAATCTGCCGATTTCTTATTCTGGACAACCTTATCCTTCTGTTGCATTTAAGGTTTTAGGGGGAGGGCGTTATGGTAGTGTTTATCAAGAAATTGATTTAAGTCCTGGGCCGGAAGTTTCCATCAATCGCAGTTGGTTAGCCCCGATGATTGGGGGTGAAATAGCTTTGCAATTTTCTCAAAATTTGGGTGTGGGACTGTGGACGGATTACAGTGGATTTGGGATTTCTGGATTAGGTTCTACGTTTAATGTCAAACTAGGATTAGATTGGAATATTTCACCGGGTTTTTCAGTTCGTCCGGGCTACCGTTTCTATAGTTTTGATTATAAAGAAAAAGGAACCCTTGGGGAACGAGGATTAAATATGTCGGCCAATGGTATTGATTTAGGATTTGTTTTTTCTTTCTAACTCGTGGGATTTAGACAAATATCTATACTAGAAAAGGGCTTAAAGCATTTTCTGGTATAGGTTGAAAGTCTAAAAATTGTCTAATTCTTGTTAACAACTTTAATTTTTAAAGGAAGCGCGATCGGGCAGAGAGACGAGAGTTAAAACCTAACTTGACTAGAGTGTATTACCCCTATTTGCCCACAGGCATCTGTGTAATACCATTCACCGATAGAACCGTAAATATTTATATTAGTGCGACTTCTGACTGAGCATAAAACCTCTCCATTAGGATATTTTCTTACATTAGAAGGCGGATCAAACACTATTGCGACTCCGGCTCGAGATGTTGGATTTCTATACTGACAAACTACATCCAACATATTTTGAGTAGCTGGAGACTGAGGACGATGTATAGTTCTCTCTGGAAAACTTGTCCAATTCCCCGCCTCACAGTTAGCTTGACTTTCTACTCGCTTTTCTCCTAAGTAGTAAACAAAATCAATACTCTTATAACTTGCCCTAGAAATAGAACACAAGTCCACATTAACGCTTTGTCCACCTACAGCTTTACCTGCATAATAGTTACAATTTTGAGCCTTCGCGATCTGATTAGAGCTGAAAACTGTACCGAAAAACAAAGAAGAAATAAAAAGTCCTATTGAAGTTGATATTGAGAATTTCATTTTCTTACCTTCTACGCGCAATAAATAATTAAAACGGAAGTCTCAGATTAATGGTTGGGTAATATGTTAGAGAAAATCAATATTTTACATAACTCCCTATTCCAAAGTAACATCAAAACCCAAATCTTGCCATTCCTGTCACAAAATGTCATAAAAAGCCTGGTAAAATAGGCAAAACCCCACACCTACCCAACCAATGGACTTTAAGGAAGTGTTACAATTTGCTGATGATCTCCTGTTTGCCAAGACGGGAAAACACCTTGATAACGTCCAAGAGGCTATACTCCGAGGTACTTGGCAAAATCAGAAACACACAAAAATTGCAGAGGAATTACATCCTACCGAAGGCCATGTTAAAGATGTTGCCTCGGAATTATGGAAAATCTTGGAGGTATGAGGTGAAGACGTTCATAAATCCAATTTTCGCTCCAGATTACAGAGGTCGCAATTATTCGTCATTTCATCAAATTTTGCGAAAGATTCTACTCTCCTCTAATACAAGAGTATGTGAAAAACTTGATAATTCGCAATGGTTAGTGGCAAAAAAATCGAATTTTTAGCAGGAATATTAATGTTTTAACCGCAGATAAACGCAGATAAACACAGATGTTTGATCGCAAGAAACCGGGTTTCTTCGCTTTCTTAGTTTTTTTATGTTATAATGGAAAATGCCAAAACAGGGTTTATGTACACCTAACACCTGATATGTTGTTACAAATTCTGATAACTTTACTATTGGGAACTCCCTTGTTTATTGGGGGACAAAAATTAGGAAAAGGGCTTGTCCGAAGGGGTGTCACCGCGAAGGATTTATTTAAGGGGAATGAAGTATTCGGGGTCCTCTTTATTCTCCTTTATATTGGTTTATTAATGTTGGCTTTAAATTTACCACAAATGCCAGCGTTCCCCGTGGAATGGCGTTTTTATGGAATGCGAGTCAGTTGGACTTTATTACGCGTGATGTTGATGGCTGTCTGTGGTATTGGTTTAACTATTGCTTTACATACCGCGAAAAAAGACGCGATCGCGGTGATTTTAATCGGTTTAATCGGTTTGGGTGGTTTAAGCAGTGCGGAGGCTTATTTTTTAGAACCAATTTATCCTGAATTATTCAATAATTTACAAGCTAATGGCATCTTTCGTCAAACTTCTAATAGTAGTTGTGCGCCCGCGGCTCTCGCGACAATTTTACGATTATGGGGAATTGATGCCACGGAATCCAGTGTCGCCCGTTTAGCACAAACCAGTCGTTTAGGTACTTCGATGGCTCAGTTAATTATTGCTGCTAAAGGTTATGATATGGATGGCATAGAATTAAAAGCGACGTGGGAACAAATGCCAAAAATTAATCGCCCAGGGGTGCTGGCGGTTTGGTTATTAGATCGAGGAAAAAAATTACCTCACGCGGTAGCTTTATTAGGTTTAAATTCCGAATTGGCGATTATTGGCGATCCCGCGAGAGGGACAATTGTTAAATTAGATCGCCAAACTTTTGCTGAATTTTGGCGTGAGGAATATGTACCCATTTTTCGTAAAGGCGATCGCGCCTTAGCTACCCAAGAAACGATCGACTATTTAAAGAAATTAGGATATTTGAAGGCTTCTGAAAATGGTGATGATTTAAAGAGCGCGATCGGGCAATTTCAAGAAGCCAATAATATGAAACCAACGGGAAATTTAGATGCACAAACCGTATTACTGCTCACAGGCACTTTTTTACAGAATGTCCCCACATTAAACCCCCCTAACCCGCCCTTGCGATACCAATTGTAATAGAAACTGGGTTTCTCTCTCGATAGGTGTCAACACAAATAACCTTTGAATAAAGATTTTTACCTAATGAAACACCTAGAAAATATCACAATTCATCGCTTTCGAGGCTTGCGAGATTTAACCTTGCAAGACTTGGGAGAAATCAACCTTTTAGTCGGGGTTAATAACTCAGGAAAAACCAGTGTTTTAGAAGCTATTTCTACTTATTGTTGTCCTTTAGATTTACTCGCGTGGCTAAATACAGCATGGCAACGTGAAATTAAATCTTCCCGTAAACCTCAATTAGAAGCTTTAAAGTGGCTATTTCCTCAAAATAAAGATATCAATCAAATTGATTTTTACCTAGGAGAAACTTATGTTTCTGGAGAGGGAAACTTTGCTGTCAAAGAATCTAGGGGATTTTATCAAGAAATTGAGGCATTATCCCTAGAAAATCCCACAACAGAAGAATACTTATTTGATAATCTTGATTTTCCGCAGACTGTACGCGGTGCTAAAATTAACTTAGAAGCAATCCTGAAAAAATCAAATAATGACTTAGAAGAAAAAATAAGTGAATCCTTTTCAATTTTGTCGAACGAAAGATTAATTATTAATCGAAAAAAACGCTCATCTTTATTATCTATTGATATTATAACTCCTGTTTCACACCGTATAGAACAGTTAGAAGTGCGTTTACTTTCAGAAGCGACATTACAGGGATTAAAACTAGAAATTATTAAATTATTGCAAGTCATAGATGAAGAAATAATTGACTTACAAATTTTAACAAAAATGGGCGATCGCGCTCATATCTATATTCAGCATAAAAAATTAGGATTTTCCCCCTTAAGTGCTTTTGGAGATGGTGTGAGACGGTTATTATTTATGGCGGTAACGCTGGTAAATGTCCGGGGCGGTATTTTATTAATTGATGAGTTAGAAACCTCTATTCATACAGAAGCCTTGTCAAAGTCTTTTGCTTGGTTGGTGAAGTCATGTAAGTTAATGAATGTACAGTTATTTGCCACAACTCATAGTTTAGAAGCTATTGATGCAATGTTAGACGCGATCGACTCAGAAACCGATTTAGTATTATATCGCTTAGAGCAAAAAGAGTCACAAATGAAAGCCGTTAGATTAGAAAGAGATAGACTCAAAAGATTACGAGAAGATTTAGGCCTGGAGGTGCGAGTATGAAATATGCTATCATCGGTGTAGAAGGCCCTCACGATCAAGCTTTTGTCGAAAAGATACTTCTGCTACTAGGTTTTAAACCCTTTAACGGATGTAAAGATGATCTTGATCAATTTTGGAAGGAATTTATTCCACATTATCCTAAAAATGGTAACTTATACAAACGCCTTGATATGCCATCTATTGTATCTAAGGATTCTCTTTCCATCGCGATTTATGTGGGTGAAGGAACGAAACTTGTCACTAATTTAGATGATATTTTATACAATAATGATAAATATACTCATGTAGCCGCTTTTGGTGTTGTTGCTGATCGCGATCAAAAAAAATTGGAGGAAGTGCTTGAATCCTATTCTAAAGTTTTACTGGAGCATTTTCCCAATTTTCCCAAAAAAGCAGGAGTTGTCGATACAAATTCACCCCGTACAGGCATCTATATTTTACCAGATAATAACTCGGAGGGGGTATTAGATACATTATTATGTGCTTGTGGAGAGGTGGCTTACCCGAAATATATGGAAAGAGCTAATTTTTATCTACAACAATTGTCTGAGGAAGAGAGACAATCATTGAAATGGAAGAATTTTGATTTTCAAAAAGCTTTAGTTTCTACAGTGGCAAGCATTCTCGTCCCTGGCATGACTAATACAACCAGTATTAAACGTAATAAATGGATAAGTCAAGAGACACAACAACAGGTAACAGCTTTAGCGAATTTTATCGTTTTTTTGAAACAACTCTTGGAATTAAGTTAATGAAAATTCACGTTTCCAGAAAAAGATGCCCGTGCGAAGCCCGAAGGATCGCGCTCCGTTGAGCTAAATTAATTTATTAACAATAATTTCCTAAAAAATATGTCATCTGCACAACTGAAGCGACAAATAGGGATTTTTGATGCCATCCTCATCGGATTAGGCTCGATTATTGGTACAGGAGTATTTGTCAGTATTGGTATTGCCGCGAATATCGCGGGTTATGGTGTGATAATAGCCGTCATGCTTGCCGCGGTTATCGCGATGTGTAACGGCTTAAACAGTGCCCAATTAGCCGCGAATCATCCCGTCAGTGGGGGTGCTTATGAATATGGTTATAAATATTTAAAACCTTGGTTAGGATTTACCGCGGGATGGATGTTTTTATTAGCCAAAATTGCCTCCGCTGCCACCGCCGCGTTAGGATTTTCTGGTTATTTCCTCAAACTAACTGGATTTAACGAAAAATTACTCATTCCCATCGCGTTAATTACAGTAATTATTTTTACCCTAATTACTCTTTGCGGAGTACGTCGCACCAATCTGGCAAATCTCCTCATCGTCAGTATCACCCTTTTGGGATTAATTATTTTTATCATCGCGGGTTTATCCCATACTTTATATTTAACTTTTCCTCCCCTAAACCACTCATTTTCCGCCCTTAACAAGCTAAATCTAGGGTTTGTATCCCCTCTTAGCTACCCAGAAATAGGGGGTGTAATACCGATTTTTACCGCAACTGCGTTAATATTTGTCGCCTATAGTGGATACGCTCGCATAACAACAATGGGAGAAGAAATCAAGGAACCTCGACGCACTATTCCTCAAGCCATAATCTTCTCTATTATTATCACCATGTTTCTTTATTTAGGAGTCGCGATCGTCCTAGTTAATTTCCTGCCACAATTATCAGACACCTTATCAACAGCACCCTTAGAAACCATTTCTCATTATTTTGCCATTCCTGGGATTTCTCAAATAATCGCGATCGCGGCTATGACAGCTATGTTAGGGGTATTATTAAACTTAATTTTAGGTTTATCCCGTGTCTTATTAGCAATGGGCAGACGAAATGATATGCCCAAAATCCTCGCGAGATTAAATGCTAATCAAACCAGTCCCGATATCGCGATAGTAGTCATCGGAAGCACGATCGCGCTTTTAGTCTTAATCGGAAACATCAAAACCACATGGTCCTTTAGTGCCTTTAGTATCTTAATCTATTACGCGATCACGAATCTGGCATCCTTAAGACTATCGGCATCAGAAAGACTATACCCCAAATGGTTAGGATGGTTTGGTTTAAGCGCGTGTCTATTTTTAGCCTTTTGGGTAGAATTAAAAATCTGGTTAATCGGATTAGGCTTAATTATCGCAGGATTAATCTGGAGAAAAGTCTTCAAAGGATAAACGCGATCGACGAAAATGGAAAAAGCACAATAGACAAAAAATTGCCCTTGAGCCATTTCCATTTTCCCATCATCAAAACCGCGATTACTCGCCTAAGCCCAACTGATCACCACGCTTGTATTGCTGATAAGCAGCAAAAAATAACCCCGCGAGGGTAACAAAGATCAAACCCAGCACAATACCAGAAAGTAACGGTTCAACCACGTTGAATCTCCTTAGCCTTAAACATTTATAACCTTATTTCTCACTTTAGAGCATTTTGGCTTCCTTGGGAAAGCCCCCTGTTAGTATCCGACGCGTCTGACACGAGCCGGCTTTTTTCACACTCCCACCCCTAAAATGGGTATTTCCTTCGTGTCTTCGTGCCTTTGTGGTTGCTTCTACAGTGAAAAAAATGGCGAAGGTATTATTTATTGCATCTTCCTTCTTCCTTCTTCCTTCTTCCTTCTGCCATAAGTTGTCGGTAAGTGACTTTACCTACCAACCCTAGAAAATGGGGCAATATTAAGGTATGTTATAAAAAATGAAGTTTTTTGTAGATCCCTTTTAACAGAGCCCCATTGGATAACCAACTTGTCAACCATGAAATAGAAAACCTGATGAAGCGGATCGCGATTATAGCTGTCGCGATCCTGCTAGTTAGTCTCTTAGTCAGTGTAGGAGTGCGCCAAATTCAGGAAAAAGACCCCTATATTAAAAATGTATTATCCTTAATCGGCGATCCCGAAAAAGGACACGCGATCTTTCAAATGAACTGCGCGGGATGTCACGATCGCGATTTCAATAGTCAAGTGGGCCCGAACTTGCATAAAGTATCCCAAAGGAAATCAGACATTGATCTGATCCAACAAGTGATTGGGGGACAAACCCCCCCCATGCCCCAATTTCAACCCAGTCCCCAAGAAATGGCGGACTTACTTGGTTATTTAGAACAACTTTGAAAGGCTTCACAAAAAACAGAATTTTTGTGTGGAGCTGGTGATTAATGTGCAAATAAAAACCGGGTTGTCAAAAGCAATTCCTTCGCCAAAATCCTACCTGATGAGGTGGGATTTGGTGATTAGTACCTTGGGGATAGCTATTTAAAAACCCTTTCCCAAAAACCCAGACAGGGTTTTATACCAATAAGGAATGAAAAATTAATAAAGTAGTGCAGGCATCTTGCCTGCTTTCGGGCACTTATGGGCGAAACTACCAAGCAAATAGAAAAGTAGGAACACGGCAGTGCCGTGTCCCTACTCGATATCAATCAGAAAAAATTGGCGAAGGGATTGGAAAAGACAACCCGATTTTCTCAACTTGAGAAATGAGATTCCGATCAAATCCCAAACCTAAAATCTCAAATTAGGAAACACTAACCAAAACTTTCTTCTTACCAGAGCTTAATTCGCCCTTAGCATACTTAGTCGCGAAATCATCCAAACTTACTTGTTTGATTTTGCTCGCGTTACCAGCAGAGCCAAACGCGTTATAACGCTCCGCACAAACCTTCTGCATATACTTAATAGAAGGCTTGAGGAAGTGACGGGGGTCAAACTCTTCGGGTTTCGCCGCTAAAGCTTCACGCACAGCCGCGGTAATAGCCAAACGGTTATCAGTATCGATATTCACCTTACGGACACCACTCTTAATACCCTTTTGGATTTCTTCAAGGGGTACACCGTAGGTTTCAGGGATTTTACCGCCATACTGGTTAATCAAAGCCAGTAAATCTTCAGGAACAGAAGAAGAGCCGTGCATCACTAAGTGAGTATTAGGTAAGCGACGGTGAATTTCTTCAATGCGGCTGATCGCGAGGATTTCACCCGTAGGCTTACGGGTAAACTTATAAGCACCGTGGCTGGTACCAATAGCCACCGCGAGAGCATCTACACCCGTTTGCTCCACGAAATCAACTGCTTCATCAGGATCAGTTAACAATTGATCATGGGAAAGAGTACCTTCAAAACCGTGACCATCTTCAGCTTCACCCGCGCCAGTTTCCAGAGAACCTAAGCAGCCTAATTCACCTTCGACACTCGCGCCAACAGAGTGAGCCACTTGCACTACTTCGTGAGTGACATTGACGTTGTACTGATAGCTAGAGGGAGTTTTGGCATCCGCTTCTAAGGAGCCATCCATCATCACACTGGTAAAACCGTTACGAATTGCAGAATAGCAAGTCGCGGGGCTATTACCGTGATCTTGGTGCATCACAATGGGGATGTGAGGATAGGTTTCCACAGCCGCCAAAATCAAGTGACGCAGGAAATTTTCCCCCGCGTAGGTGCGAGCTCCACGAGATGCTTGCAGAATCACGGGGCTATCGGTTTCCTCAGCAGCCCGCATAATTGCTTGGATCTGCTCCATATTATTAACGTTATAAGCAGGGAGACCATAACCGTTCTCAGCCGCGTGATCGAGAAGCAGCCGCATGGGTACGAGCGCCATAGATATTCCTCCTATTATTCTTTTTATTCAGCCTTATCAGCCGTCAGTTTAGGCAAGCCCAATTCTTACAATAATATTAAGATACTTTGCCACTTATTTCTTATTTGCCTGAAATGATTTTTCTTACCAAAAGACATTGATAAGTATGTCTACTTATTAGCAAACCTGATATCTTCGATTTTTCGGTTTTTATGGGTCGCCCGGGATTCGAACCCGGGACCAATCGGTTAAAAGCCGAGTGCTCTACCGCTGAGCTAGCGACCCTTTTTTTATTTCTCAACCACGATTTATTATCCTAGCACTGGTCGATCTGTTTGTCAAGGGTTTTTTCCAAAAACTTTTAGAAAAAATGCGCGGTCATGGAAACGGACATTTCACAACTGGCTCCGGGTTCCAAATGGGTGAGGTGACGACCTGTGTTGAGGGCATTACGAGGGGCGCTCCAAGGTTCGAGGCAATAAAAATCTTTACCTTTGAGTGTCCAGAAGACGACACTGGAATAACTGGAGTTATAGCAAACGGTGAGACGCAGACGACGGGAATTATCGATCGCGGTCGCGGCTAACCCGGTTAATTGTTCAAAGACGACATCTATTTCATCGAGATTCGGATCAAAGAGTCCTGTGAAGGGGTGAAGTTGTTGGGTTCTCTGATCGCGGTATTGTACCCCTGGAATTTCAAAGCGCAGTCGAGTTTTGTCAGGAGCCCAAAAATAAGGATGTAAACCACTCGAAAAGGGCATCGTTTTGTCCGAGTGGTTGGTATAGCGTTGGAGAATTTCTAAGGAGGCTCCCTTTAATTTATAAGTAAAGCTGACATCAAAATCAAAGGGATAGAGAGCTTTGGTTTTTTCATTACTCTTGAGTTCCAGTGTCATCGCGGCGCGGTCTTCCGTTACCTGATCGACGACATCCCAAGGGATATCGCGGGCAAAACCATGTTGTTTTAAGCTATAGGGTACATCTTGGTAAGTATAGGTATTGTCGGGTAAATTCCCACAAATGGGGAATAAAATCGGAATGCCGCCCCTTACGGTTAACTCAGGATTAGTCAATCGTTCCCGATCCAAGTAAAGCAGTTCTTGATCTTGCACACGCCAACTCGTGATGATACCTCCTCTTTCGGGTACTACTTCCAAACTGGAATTAGCTGCCTGATCTGAGAGGGTATAAGTTTTGTATTGCTTTTGGGCAAACGCGATACGGAATTCACTGGTTTTCATCAGAAAAATGGTGTAGAAACCCCGTCCTTTTAGGACGGCTTTACGATTTCACTACCGCCTTGGGGCTGTTTAATTTGGTGTACTTTTGTAATGCACTTTCAGTGGGACAGTTACCACCTCAAATTTCGCAGCCCTGTACGCATAGTGATTTGCTACCGAAGTAGCCACCCTTTCGGGGTAATGTTCGCGTCGCCAATGTTAAAAAGGCTTGTTTGACCTGCAACACTGTTTCAGTGACCTTAAAACTGTTTAATTGCTCCTTACAGAGCGGAAAACTCGCGTCGCATTCTCCGGTGTCGTGACCTAATTAACGTAGGGGCGAATGGCCATTCGCCCGTACAGGCTTAGGCTGGTCAGAATGGCTTGTTTGATTACTCTTACAAGCCCCGTCTCTTAAGAGCGGGGTTCCTGACCGGCTAGATCACTTGGTCATTAATGATTCGGGAAAAACCACAGGCGGCTCATAGCTTTTTTTACCCTAAAATGGTGCATTTGGCAATGAGCCACTCCTGTGATTATCCTTGATGGACGGGAATGGGGGGTAAAGCGATCGCGATTTGACGATTAATTACCGAGGTGGTTTCTGAGTCTGGTTTTTTTTGTTTCTCCTTATTAATTAGTGTAAAGGAGGGAATAACACTCTGAGTCGTCGCGGATTTCCCTGATGTGGGCTGACTCGGAGAGGGGACTGTAATAAAGGGATCTTTGATAAAGGGTTCTTTCATAAAAGGCTCTCTCTCTGTCTTTATCTCTGTCTTTGTCTCTGTCTTTATCTCTGCCTTTGTCTGTGTCTTTGTCTCTGTCTTTTTCAGAGATTCCCCCCTCGCGGGGGGCAGGGGGGGCGGAGACACAGAGGGACTCGCAAAACCTTGACTGGGTGTAGGTGAGACCAAGGGTTGACCAAATAAGGGTGTATTCGAGGGATGTTTGGGTAAATTCGGTAAACTGGGCATCTTTGTTGTCGGAGATACCATTGGAGAGGAAGATGGTTTTTCATGATCTTCCGATTGAGGGTGTTTAAGTTGTAAAGGCATTGGTACAGGGGGGACTTCTTGCTTCTCGATCTTTCTGGCGGCGAAAGGCGATTCCAAAATGACAGGGGAGTGCATAGGTTGATCAAAAATACTGGAAATTTGCCGAATTTGTTTGAGAATTTTCTCTCCCTGTTCTCCCTGTACTAATTTGGGTTGAGAGTCTTTTAGCACCACGGGCAGAAACTCTACTTTCATCTGACGGTCCTTGAGGGATACTTTTAACACCGCGGTTTCTGTGTCTTTTTGGGAATTACCAAAGATAAAATTACCCAAGGAATAGACGATGGGACGGCCTTTATAAATTTCTGCCCCTTGTAACATTTGAGAATGATGACCGACAATGAGATCCGCGCCTTTATCAATGCTAAAACGAGCTAAATCTATTTGCCAATCTGCGGGATAATTGGCTAATTCTACTCCCCAATGAAAATTGAGGACAACCCAATCGACTTGATTCCTAATTGCTTCAATATCTTGCGCGATCCGTTCTCTATATAATCCATTGATGGCTTTTTCCGCGGATTCTCCTGTGCGAAGATCCGCTTCGGAATAACCCAGATAAGCAATGCGTTTTCCCTTCACTTCAAGAATTTGAGGACGTCGCGCTTCCTGCATATTTTGTCCGACTCCCACTGTTATTATACCTGCTTTTTTTACGCGTTCCCATGTATCCACCAGTCCGGGTTCCCATTTCTGGTTTATGGGGTTATTACTGAGATTAACCAGATCGACTCCAGAGGTGGTTAACATTTGTATTATCGCCTCAGAGTCTTTCTGTTGTGAAGCTTTATTGGTCAACGCGTTATCGGTATTCTCCTGGGGATGCTCTAGGCTTACCATTGCTAAATCAGCTTGACGATATTCTGGTAATTTGCCTAAGGGTAATTCAGAATCTTTTTTTACTATATCTTTTAAGGTGTTACTCACAGATATATCTCCCCCAAAGAGTAATGTGACGGTGGGATCGTTGGGGTTAATGACTTGACTATGTTTGATGACGGGTACTGTTTCTAGGGCGCCTTTGACGGTATCAGGCTCTTTTAGTGTTTGGCTCATCATCGCGCTTTGGACCCCGGAGAAGGGTGTCTGTGACTGTTGTAATGCTATGGCTTCATGGTATGTTACCCAAGAGCCTATGACAAAGGACGCGATGGAGGAACCCATGAAGAGGAGGGTGCGTAGGGTTTTAAATTGGAGCCAGTCTCCCCACTGGTTCGGTGATAAACTAGATGAAGGACGACGATCGCGCTTGGCGGGAGTGACAAGACGCACTGACTGATTCCAGAGAATATCGGGTGTCCCTGCTAATCTGGCTTTAATACGGACTCCCTCAAATACAGGGGAGTTCAGTTTCCATAGTTGATGACAAATAAAACGCACGATCGCGTCTCGCAATGGGGCTGCCAAGAGTATGTCCTGGGTTAGTTCCCGCTGAAATTCTACTAAAATTTGTAAACAGCCGCCATGAGCCTCTTCCACACGCGCCGAAATTCCTTCAGGTCCGAGAAAGCTATTGATCCAATAACTCAAGGCTTGAAAGTTCCCGCGACGGGCTAAATCTAATATGGATGGTTGTGACCTGCTTTCTACATAGACCATGACATTTACTCCTATGCTCCAAGGGGCGAAGTTTTTCTTCCCCTTCTCCCAAAACTTTAATCTTTTAACGTAATTCTTACAACTTGGCAACCCCGCGATCGTGTCTTTTTTCTCTATTTTCCCACAACAATCTGCATGGCATTGGTGAGGTGGGGAGAGAAATTGATTTAACCGCGATGTAGGCGAAGCCTTCCCGAAGGGTACGCAGATGAACACAGATAATGGCTAATGTCAAGGGGTTCCCCTGGTTTTTTTGAGTAGGGACACGGCAGTGCCGTGTCCCTAGGGGGTATGGGAAAATTTCCGGTTTGTTAGGGTAGTGGCAAAAATATCGCGTAAAAGTACCAGATGATAGGTTAAGATGGGGAATGTGGGGCTGTCCACTGCTCAGGAGAAAGAAAAAATGCTACAACGCAAAATCTATCAACTCTGTTGTGATGGTCGAGAGGTAAGTATATTCTTACGCGACCAGCAGCGTTGGATTGAGCGTGCTCGATTTTTGGATATAGAGGGAGATTTGGTCACATTTCGCTACGAAACTGATGAGGAAGATGAAATTAGTTCCTGGGAGGAAATGGTACGTCTCGACAGTATTGGTGCAATTAGCCAAAAGTTAGCTTCCGTGATGAGGGGGAACTTTGAACCGCTGGTTTCGGATGATTGTCCCGAAGCGGAACAAATTCATAATCCCTCCTCTGATTTGGAATAATTCAGGTGTCTTCTGATTCCGATTCTCCTTCCCAGTTAAACCCGGAGGGGCGAATTGATTCAAATACCGGACAAAATCCATCCGGTGTCACTTTAAAGCCAAATAACGCGGATAATTGGTTCCAACACCGTTGTCCGCGATAATGTTGGCAATTGGCACAGCATTCTAAATCACTGGGATAGGGGCGATCGCTCCCTTGTGTTAATATTTCTCGCTGGGATAGGGCCCTTAATACTAATTCTTCCCCTTGCCAACGGGCTTCGACTAATCCGGTATCGGCAAAATTTGCCCAACGGGGTTCCGCGGTAATGGCATTAGGTAAACTAATGGCAACTTCCATGCCAAATTCCGCGATTTCCCCTTGATATTGTGTGTCTGGGATTACGGGTTGTACAAAGGTGTCGCCAATGGGAAGTTCGACTAGAGTTCCCGATATGGGAGTATGTAATTGATAACGGTTCCGTAATTCGTCTAAGTTGGTCAGATCGGCTAAGTATGTGGGTGAACCGTGGACAAAAATGATATGTTGGGGACGGACATTATGAATAAATTGATTTGTCCCAGGGCCGTCGCAATGTTCGGCTAAAAGATAGGTTTCTACCCATTCTTGTGATAAGAGTTCTGACTCTCGTTTCCCTCCGGGTTTTTGGGGCAGAAGCACAAGCCATTTCTGGGTTTCTTCTGGGGTAAAATAGTGATCCCAAGGGGTAGTTTCATCGGTAATGACGATACAGGGATTTTCTCTGAGGCGCGATCGCGCTACGCCCACACTTTGTGAACGCGCTTCTGTGGGGGATAATCGTCGTACACGAGGCCGGACTCGTTCATCCCAAAATAGAGGTTGATGTTGGGCAAAATTTTGGACTGATGTGGGAAAATGGGGTAATAATTCTATGTAAATATCACATCCCCTCGCGACGGTTCCATCTACCCAAATATCGAGGTCTTTTCCGGTAAAATAATGATGACTGCGAAGCAACATTAATAATTCTTGACCTAACCCTAACGCGGGAGTCGGTAAAAGAACTGATTTTTGTTGCGCGAGGGCTTGATAAATTCTTTCTGCAAATTGATTTTCTAATTGACGGCGATGGGGATAACGGGCAGTACCATAATTCCCTTCTATAATTAAAACATCGGGTTTAATGCCGCGTAATTCCCCTAAAGGTAAACCTTCTACTAAACGAGAATTGGAGAGGAAAAAGTCTCCAGTCCATAATAAAGTATAAGTGCGTTGGGGTGATTTATAAGTGATCAAAAAGGCGGATGCTCCGGGTAAATGACCCGCGGGATATAATTGTACTGTTAACCCCTTTTTCAGTTCAATTGGTGTATTTTCGGGTAAGGTTTGACAAAAGGGAGAAAGTGATTGAGACTCCCATTCTACCCAGTTTAAAGGAAGGAGTCGGGCTGTTACTTCACTCGCGTAAATGGGTAAATTGGGAAATTTTTGATTGAGGGATAATAACCCTTTCGCATGATCTGGATGAGCATGACTCACCAGTACCAAGTCCAGGGGTGATTTCTCTTCAGTTTCTTTTAATAGGGGTGAAATGTCGTCAATTCCACAGTCTAAGAGAATGCGGTGAGTGCCCATCCGCATGAGCAGACAGATACCTTCATCGTGATGACCTACCCCTAATGCTAAACATTCCAGTTCCATCACAGTTTAGAATAGGTTTCCTTTGTAATATGCTCATTTAATTTAAGTGTTGACATGAGAGGATACTTTTCTACCATTTTTTTCATAAAAATTAACTTTTCTTTAATATTACTTACGCAGAAACCGGGTTTCTTAAGTAAAAATTGTCTTTTCAACCAACAGATAACTGGCAGAAACCCCGTTTCTTTGGTTGGAGTGCATAAGTCCTGATCAAGTCCGGTTGATTAATAATAATATTGAGCGGGGCGGGTTTACGGGATTTCTGACTTCTAGTTAAGATATTGGCGAACCCGCCCCTAGGGTGATTCTGTTATTTAAGGGGACTTGATATGAGAGACTTCTGACTCTGAGCGCGATCGCGCTCCTGGGATTAGGTATCACGATTCTCGCACCGATGAGGTACAAAACTGTATCCGTAATTCTCTTTCTCCTTGTTGTTGCTATAGCTTAACACTATGAAAACCGCGATAGAAGATATAGCAATTCCATTTGAGATGTAAATGCAGGGATCAGATCCCGTCACAGGCAAGATGCCTGTGCCACAAGTGTTACTTCTGAAAGATCAACACTCTATAAATAATGATAGAAATTTTTTCCCCATTACCGATTACCCATTACCGATTACCCATTACCGATTACCCATTACCGATTACCCATTACCGATTACCCTTAGATAATTGTACTCGTTCACCATAGCGTAATAACATTTCTAAACTGTCTAAACGATTTTGCCAGGTTTGGACTTGATAGGAATTATCGATCGCGTGACGACGCATAACATGGGGAAATTCCGACTTAAAGGCATTCAAAAGGACGCGAGTATTGTCTAAATGCTCACTAGAGGGATTTGCCGATAATTGATTGAAAGCTTTGGCTAAGTCATCGGCTTGAGCGCGTAATTTTTGCAATTCTAATTCATGGATATTTAAGAGATTATTTTCTAACAAAAAACTCCATTCTTGCTTTAATACTTTATAACGAGACGCGGCCGCGGCAAAAGGTTTGCGATAGGGTATAGGTTCATTAACAGAAGTCGATCGCGTTGTGGAATGTCCTTGTGTACGATTCAAATAAGTTTGCAAATTATTATTAATCGTTTCAAAGGCAAAAATCGCGTAACCTCCTGTCGATAAATCTCTCGCGGCTTGAATTTGATCGATCGCCACAATTTCCGGTATTTCTAATAATTTTACACCGGGGGCAATTAAAGATGAGCCTAATGCTTTTTCCTGGGTTAAGGGTTGGGAAATACGTTGAAAACGATTGGTATCTAAAGCATAAGTCATGGGGACAATTAAATCAACAATTCCTTGACGAGCCCATTCTTCCCAATGTTGTTGTATTTTATAAATGCGTTGATGTTCGGGATGAGGAAATACGGCAACGGATAAAATTAAATGGGGATAATTTTTCCGTAAGAGTTGAGAAACATCGGCGACAAAAGAGGTAATTTTCTGAGTTTTAAACTGAGTCCATTGCTCCCATAATGTCCCGCCATTAGTACCTAATTTAAGAGGATCAACTCCGGTTAATTGTTGAAATTCCTCGCGTGCGGCTTTGCCATAACCATAACTAAATCCGGCATTAGGATCTTGAAAGGGATAGCGAATATAATCCAATTGAATGCCATCGACTTGATAACGACTGGCAATTTCTCCGACTAATCTCAGGAGAAAACTGCGTACTTCTCGATTGGCTGGATCGAGATAAACTTTCTCATCATGCTTATGAAAAATATTGCCTTTATTATCAATATTAGCCCATTCGGGATGTTCTGTGACAATGGGACCGAGATAATTTTCTGGCTGATTTATGATCTTATTATGGCGTTTATTTCCTACTCCAAAAGCCCAGAGCCACGCGTGTAATTCCATTCCTCTTTCATGGGCTAATTTTACCGAAATTTCTAAGGGGTCCCAACCTAAGGTTAAGGGGTTTTGTTGAGGGGCGACTCGACTGGGATAAATGGGATATCCGGCATTAAAGGTTTCAAAAAATACTGTATTAATTCCTGCCGCGGCTAGACGATCAAATATGATGGCTAAGTCTCGCTGTGATCGCGCTTTGACGATTGTACCGCGATCGAGCCAAACCGCGCGTATTTCTGCCCCTGCGCGTTGGCCTTCCATCGGATAATTTTGCCAGAGAAGTTGACGAGCTTGTAACCATTTTTGTCGGGCTGTGCTATAATCCTGTTGACGAATAAGATTGTCGAATTGTTTGAGGACTTCTCGTGCTTGGGAAATCGCGTCGAGTCTCATAGGAGAAATGACAGAAGGGCGAGACGCGATCGCGGGGTTACGAGCCGCGACTAAATTATTAGGATTAGCAGCATTAAGATTAATAGAAGTATTAGCCGAATTACCCGCGATTAAGGCACTTTCAAATCTGCCTAAAAGATTGGTTAATTCTTGACGCATCAAGAAAGCTTCTAAAGTGTTAATCGGTTCGTTATTGGCTTGTACATCTAATCCCGCGGGGGCTGATTGATTGGAGGGATCGATAAAGGTATCGGGAATCAGAGACTCACTAGGAGAAAGGGGTTTATAGGTAGTAGCAATGGGTTTTGTAATTACATTTTTGGTGGGAGATGATAATAAATTAGGTGTGTTTTTCAGTGGATTGAGGGAAGAGGGGGGGGGGACATTGATCGCGATCGGGTTATTTTTTGATTGATTATTAATGGGGGTGGGAAAAGGGGATGGGAAGGAAGGGGAAAAATTAGGTTTAATAGGAATATTTGCTTGTAAGGCGGTTGGAGAGGTGACAATATCTCCTTGATGATAAGTAACAGAAGCGCGTAACCAATTCGTATCAATATCAGTACCGTTACCGCGTCCCCATTGCCAGCCTAAATAAACGACTTTATCTGTGGTAATAACGGCAGATGAGCCGGCACTTTGTTTCCAAGTCGCCGCGGTTTGACTATTAATATCAGAGGGAATTAAGACACCCCCCAATACAGTGCTTTTAACGGGTTGATTGGGTATCCAATAGTTGGGATTGTTGCCGGAGAAATCTTTACCGCGATTATAGGGCTCCGGTGATGTGGGTTGAGTGAGGGGAAATGCCCAATACGCACCCAGAAGCGATCGTAAATTTTGACGAACTTGAGGCGCGGAGGAGCGGCCAATATAACCAGAAACAATTAAACGTCCTCCTTGTTTTACCCAAGTATCTAACGCGTTAACTTGGTTAGAATCAATGGTTTCCAAATTGGGTAAAAAAAGCACTTTAAACGCGGCTAAGTCGGCGGCACTATTAATTTGTTTTAAGTCAATGGGTTGATAACCAATACCGCTAGATTGAAGACGGGTAGTAATTTGATTCCATTCTGACGCGTTATCGGGACTTCTTACTACTCCGAGAAGGTAATTATTCGCTTTTCCCACAGTCGGGGAGAAAACTAAAATTAGACTGGTGAGAGTACCCATCATTTCTAGGAAAATCCGCCCCTTAGTCCCCTCCGAAATTAGAGAGGGAAAAGATTTTGGTTGTATCTTTCTTTTCATAAGGGGCGGTAATAAATGTGAGGATAAAGGGGGAGATGTTACGGATGCCAAGGGGCTTTCAGAGATGGTAGGATTTTCTTTAGACGGCATGGGCAGGATCAACACTCGTTACACCACATTTCTGTTATGAAAGCATATTTTCTGCACTTTGGGGTAATATTCACCCGGAAATTTTGATTTTGAGATTAGGTGAATAAGATTTAGGCTCTCAGGGAGTTTATCAGGGAAAAGCAGTCTTTTGCCTCAAGTGTGTGAGGGATAATGGGGGTTTGTTGAAGTAATACCTTCGCGCTTTTTGTAAGTTGGGTTGAGGCACGAAACCCAACGAAGATGTTGGGAAACGCGAGCGGGGATGGAAACGGGGAAACGCGATCGTACCTTAACCCAACCGACAAAGCGAGTGCATTTTGCGGTTGGGGGTATTGTCAAACAATACCTTCTTTTTGTAGGTTGGGTTGAGCGATAGCGAAACCCAACCGACAAAGCGAGTGCATTTTGCGGTTGGGGGAGGGTATTGTCAAACAATACCTTCTTTTTGTAGGTTGGGTTGAGCGATAGCGAAACCCAAGGAAGATGTTGGGTTTCGTGCCTCAACCCAACCTACGAATCAAGGCATTTTTCCTAAAAGGCGAGGGTATTGTCAAAGAAACCGGGTTTTTCTTCAATGGGGCAAATTCACCGGTAGGGGTGGGTTCACCCGCGTCTCTCACTGGTGACGGATAAAATTGATAAACCCGCACCGAAAGTCTTTCGGTGCGGGTTTACCAGTATTTCTGATTGGTTATGTAGATATTGCTGAAATAGCCCCTACGAATTAGACACTAAGGAAACTATCTGCACTCAATTGAGACGCATTCACATTCAGAAGAGTCCCGATTTGTTGTCCATTTGTCTTCAGCTTAATTAGAGTATTCCTGTTATCTTGCACGAAATCTAATTGACTGAAAGAAGCACCGGATACCGCGATTTTATCGGAACCCTTTGTGAAATCTGTAATGATATTTAAGCTGCTAGGGAAACCGATAATAAAGAGGTCATTTCCTGATCCACCAGTTAGAGTATTATTCCCTCCACAACCATAGAGAGTGTCATTACCAACACCTCCATTGAGAGAATTATCACCTTTTCCACCATCTAAAACATCATCACCTTCTCCTCCGAGTAGGGAATCATTTCCACTGCCTCCGAGTAGGGTATCATTACCAATACCACCATCAAGATAATCATCTCCTTGATCCCCAAAGAGAACATCATTACCTTTTTGGCCCATTAGAGTATCATTCCCGTCACCACCACTGAGCCAATCATCACTCTTTCCACCATAAAGTAGGTCCTTATCTTCACTACCATTAAGGGTATCATTGCCGGAGTCGCCGAAGAGAGTATCTTCTCCAAAACCAGCAATGATAATATCATTACCCTTACCACCATAAAGCGAATCATTACCGTCTTGGCCATCGATATAATCATTGCCTAGCCCACAAAAAAGGGTATCATTACTGACACCACCAATTAAGTTATCATCACCCCCTAAACCGTAAAATAAATTAGGGTTAGAAGAGCCATTAAACTGATCATTTTGGTCAGTACCCTGTGTCACCCCAGCTTGGCCAAAAATGACATTATCTGTGGCATTGGGTTGATTGAAATTAGGCAGAGGAATTTTGTCCTCAATAGAGTCAATAATGGGTGTTACCGTCGGTGTTACGGTTGATGTTACCGATGTTGTTACGGTTGATGTTACGGTTGGTGTTACCGTTGGTGTTACCGTTGGTGTTACCGTTGGTGTTACGGTTGATGTTACGGTTGGTGTTACCGTTGGTGTTACCGTTGGTGTTACCGTTGGTGTTACGGTTGGTGTTACCGTTGTCGATGTGGGGTTAACTGTGATATTGGCCGTTTCGTTGGCGGTGCTGAAAACGCTTGATGTACCGTTGGCAGTTAAGTCTGCTGTTACGTCTGCTGTGCCGCCGTTGGTGCTGGTGATTTTGTCCCAAGCTTTGAAGGTGATGGCGTTAGTGACAGTGCCATTGTAGCTGGCATTGGGGACAAAGCGGATTTTGGTGTTGGCATCACTGGCTAATAGTAAAGCGTTTGTAGCACTAACACTGGGGGCATTTATCCAGGTAGTGCCATCAGTTGTGTATTGCCAAGTGCCGTTGGTTGTGTCTAAACCGGTGATCGCGATGCCTTGTTTGGCACCGGTGTCAGCGTCGACGATTTTTGTTCCCCCCAGATTCGCGATAATTGTGCTAATTAGTGTGCCGGTACTGGCGCTGTCTCCTTGGTTAATGGCGGTGAGGGTGGGTGTGCCACTGTTATCTAATACGGGGGAGTGGTTGACGTTGACGAGGACGTTGACGGTGATGGGAGTGCTGACACCACTACTGTCTTTGGCGGTGTAGGTGAAGGTGTCTACGCCGTTGAAATTGGCGTTAGGGGTGTAGAGGATGTTTCTTTTCGGGTCTATCACGATCGCATTGACAGAAGACCCAAAAGACGGGTTAGCTTTGACGTTAAAGGTAGTATCAACCGCCCCAGTAGTCGGGTTGAACTTCGCAACCTTGGCAGAAATGCTCATCAAAGACCAGCCACCAACTATGGAGTTGTCACTGCTATCGAAAGCGATCGCATTGAATTGAACACCCGCATTGGGGTAAAAGGTAGTATCAGTCACCCCAGTAGTTGGGTTTAACTTCGCAGTTCGGATGAGAGGATGACCGGCGTGTAACCCCCCGGGCGCCCAGCCACCGACAATGAGGTTGCCACTGCTATGGAGGGCGATCGCCGTGACCATCCAAAAACCCGCATCATTGGGGTTAAAGGTAGTATCAGCTGCCCCAGTACTCGGGTCTAACTTGGCAATGTATTCGCGGGTTTGACCGCCGATTTGGGTGAACCCGCCACCGACATAGGGGTTTCCACTGCTATCGATAGTGATCGCATCGACCGAATTATCCGCATTGGGGTTAAAGGTAGTATCAGCAGCCCCAGTAATCGGGTCTAACTTGGCAATGTGGTTGCGAGTTTGACCGCCGATGGTGGTGAACCCCCCACCAACAATGGGGTTGCCACTGCTATCGAGAGCGATCGCGTTGACCGGCTTATCAGCATTGGGGTTAAAGGTAGTATCAGTCGCCCCAGTAATCGGGTCTAACTTGGCAATGTGGTTGCGGGTTTGACCGCCGATGGTGGTGAACCCCCCACCGACAATGAGGTTACCACTGCTATCGAGAGCGATCGCTCCGACCCCACCATCCGCATTTGGGTTAAAGGTAGTATCAACAGTCCCAGTAGTCGGGTTTAACTTGGCAATGTTGTTGCGAGTTTGGCCGCCGATGCTGGTGAAGTCGCCACCGACATAGGGGTTGCCACTGCTATCGAGAGCGATCGCCCGGATCCAACTATTCGCATTTGGGTTAAAGGTAGTATCAACAGTCCCATCAGAGTTTAACTTGGCAATGTTGTTGCGAGATTGGCTGCCGATGCCGGAGAAACTGCCACCGACATAGATCGAATCACCAATAATCGCGGTGCCGTGGCTAGGGCCGGTGACGATACTATCAACACTGAGTCTGCCGATTCCCGTGTCGTTCGCTAAAACATCGATCGCGGTGGAAGTAGGGGTAGCACTAACATTAATGGCTTTGCTATCGGGGGTGCCAGTGAGTCCGGCTAAAGTGTAGTTATAATTGGGAAAATTCAGGGGTTGGGTTTCAATTTCCCCAAATTGAACTTCTAAGTTCCAGTCGCCGCCAAAGGCCGCAGAACCTGTTATGTTATTAGAAGCTGCTATATCTGCGCCTGTTATTTCGCTGAGATGTTTGACAAAATTGAGTCCGGTTTCTCCTGCGGCGACATGGCATCCATAAAGTAAGATATCGCCATAAGCTGTCAGGGCATTTCCCCACTGTTTTAGCTGATTGCTGAAAGTTTCTATATTGTTCCCATTGAGTACGTTGGCACCGAGTTTTAAACTCCCTTCGCTACCGTGAGAAAGGATATGTATCGCCTCAATTTCGGTTCGCGGTGCGAGGGCTTTGGTAATCTGCTCAATCCCACTCGCATTTTCATTTAAAACGACAATCTCAGTACCGTTTTTATCTCGAATGAGACTTTGATAATCCTCTAGGGAGGTGTCAACAAAGATAATTTTCGACATAATTTTTCTAGCTTCTGGGGTGATATCATAAGGGGCTTCTTGCCCTAACAAAGCCCTTCTGACTGGGGGTAACGCTGAAATTTCACGCCTATTTAGTGTTATCTATAGAGTCGGAAAAGGATTAATTTCCTCACCCACAGATTGTTGTTGTGGATGGGTAAATAGTTGGGTTGCCTCAAAAAGATGGCGACAGATTGACTCCTAGTAGTTTTTTTATCAACGCTCCAAAAAGGGAAGATTGATGATTTTCCCCAAGGTTGGCAGCTTTTACAGAACTGACACCCCATATCATTTGCACCTATCTTTTAGTCCTATCTAAGGTAGGGTTTGGTCTAGGTTTAACTGGCACAAACACCCATAATGAGAAAAACCGAAAAATGAACCTTTTTTAATGATGTTATCGGCCACTGGGCAAGTATGGAGTGAACTTATTCTGATATTTCTAGCTCCCTCTCTTCGTTTGGGGGAATTCGTTGAGTAGTCGGATATCTAACTTCTTTAATGATAGCGTAAAAAATTCGTCTGTCAATGGCTTTTTGACTGTCATCAGTTAACTTAATATTTTTTTAATCCTTTGAGATCACTCTGATGGGAGGGCTATCAGAAACCGGGTTTCTTAGAGAGACGGCTCGAATCGTCGAGATTTTGTGGAGAAACCCGGTTTCTTGCCGAGACCGCGATCGCGTTTATAGGCCATCAGAAACCGGGTTTCTTAGAGAGACGGCTTGGGAAGTCGAGATTTTGTGGAGAAACCCGGTTTCTTGCCGAGACCGCGATCGCGTTTATGGGCGATCAGAAACCGGGTTTCTTAGAGAGACGGCTCGAATCGTCGAGATTTTGTGGAGAAACCCGGTTTCTTGCCGAGTGAATACTAAATTAGTTGACTCTCTGGCTCAAAAAAAATTTTCACCTTCCGATGAAGAAAGAAAATGTTACTCTGAGGATTGATTTACTAGCACAGGAAATCTCGGAATAAAAAATCGGTGAAATATCCTGTTTAAGTTTTCCTTTTTTCGGAATCATTGTTATCCTAAGTGCAATTTTCCACGAAATGCCTTATAATTATGATATAGCCGTCCTATTTGAGTTGTGAAAACCAGACCCCTGAAATCCGGTTTCTTTTCACCTTATACCCTAGGTGTCAAGTCTCTATTCCAGAAACCAGGTTTCTCAACATTTCACCAATTCTTGAGGATTTCTATATCATTGTCCTTATTCTCAATTACCTATGATGGTGACAACAACTCTCCCTGAAAACCCTTTACGAGTTTTCTCTTAATAGGTAACTCTTAATAGGGAAGAAATTAAACCTCATTTTTAGTCGAAACGTGATATCATTTTTGGGCGAAGGTATAGAAATGGGAAAATGGGAAGTTTATTTTAATCTCGAACTTCCCATTTTCTCTGATTATATTTTCTGCACTAGGAACTTGATTTATTACCCTCTGCTATAGCATCAAGACTTTTTGTCGTCCAAACATCCATTCCTTGACTCAGAGCATTCAAAACACCTAGTGTATCTTCCATATTCTTTTTCGCCTTGTCTTGAAACTCAGTCAACACCGCGCTGGACACATTACCCAAATCATCTACTTTTTTGGCATCATTGAGTTTATTCCAGTAACTACTCGTCGTATCTACATACAACTGCATCAATTCTGCTTGCTTTTGTCCCAAGTCCTTCATCGAAGACAAATAAATGTCCCAAAAATTCTTATAAGTCTCAGATGTAGTCTGTAAATTCATCACTTCCACCTGAGTTCTGAAGAGATCATTTACACTATCAGTGTAGACTTGTCCTATATCTTTAAAAAGAGCTATATAACTCTGAGTTAGTTCTGCCGCCCCACTAGGATCAACAAAACTTGTTAACATCTGATTCGTGGTGGTTACATTATTACTAGCAATCTTCTTAAAAGAGTCTATTGCTAACTTGTTTAACTCAATCCAGGGTTTAATGAATTCATTTTGCATGGTCATAATTTCCTCGTCAATTCAAAATTTATTCTGGGGTTAACACAAGTTGCTAGTTATTTTTCTCACACTCTTTATGTGAGTAGTTTTATCATTCCCTGCCACTCTTTATCACAATAAACAGGGTTTTTAGTTGGATTTAGAGTCGAAAGTTTATAACTAGCAACTGGGGATATTCTCACGCGAAACTATCGAGTTATTTAGAACGGGGTTCACCTAGCCGATCTATCATTCCTACAATAGCTTTCATCTGGGGAGACTCTCTGGTATAGAAAACTGGATTAGCAGGATCTGCACTGGAATATCCCCAAAAATCCCAACATCCTTTCGGATTATAGGGGGTGGCATTTGAAGGCTCAACCTGTGGATATAGGACAATTATGTTATTGGTGTCGGCCATTTCATTATAACCTGTTAGGCTATAGTAATCGTCACCAATTACTTTGGCTCCTTGTTCACAGCCATGAATCGCAACATGAATTTTACAGCTTTCTGTTTCGCAGGCCCTTGGCACATAAGCATAGGCTTCCTTGCTCATGCTGGTGTTCTTCGCATTGATAAACTCGCTCTGATCGAACTTAATAATCTTGCCACTTGGTTGATCAGCCGGTGGATTTAATTTGCCATAAATATGCTCCAAAATCCGCTGAGATTGCTCGAAATCACAATCATTGATGTATGGTTCACGAGTTTCGGAACAGCCAACTCCGGTCTCATTTACAATCAAAGCATGACCGGCAGGAACAGTTTTATCGTATTTGATTTGTTCTGGTGTTAAGCCGGCTTCTTGATAGAACTTTTCTACTTGGTCAACTGATATGGTTTTAACAACTGGGTCCTTTGAACCGCTAAAGATGTAGACTTTATCATCTTTTAAGTTGTTGACATCAGCAATTTTATTCGCGGCCGCAAACTGAGTCGCTTTTTTAAATAATCCCTTACCGTCTGGTGCGACAAAAGCAGTGGCAGGAGTCAGACAAGTTGCCGCAGCCTGCTGCAAAAATTTACTGGGATCTTTCTCGTAGGAACCAACACAATAAAAAGGACCTCCAGCCACTATACCTGCTCCTACGAGCTTATCTGAATAAGCCACATGGAATTGCGAAGTCATAAAGGCACCAGAGGACAGGCCTGAGACAGATGTTTGACTTAAATCAGCTCCATAACCACTTAGCTTGGGTACTACTTCATCAGCAAATGCTAGACTGTTAAAGCCAAAAAGTGTCACCAACAAAATGACTAAGAATTTTAGTTTGTTTTTCTTGAACATTAGACCTCTTACACTCATTCGATAAAATCTCCATGAAGGTGTATCATCAGTCACTAACTAATAGAGAAAAACAGATGGGAAAAATGGGATGATAGGCACTACCCGAGCACCAATGGGAAGGAATTAAAGACTTTTTGCCAGCACAGGAAAGCCACATTAGCACGATCGCGAATAAAGATAATCTTCTCTTTGTGGAAGTAGTGCTGTATCTATAATTTAGGCATGGCAGAAGGAGCCTTAGCATGAGGATTCATGCCTCTATCAAACTCGGCACCGAATTTTCACTTTTTTGCCAAACTCCAGCAGTATTGAGGGATTGTTACTCCCTATAACAAAACGGATTGGTATTTCCTGGGAGCTATTTACCTCGTAGCTTCTGTCATCGGGCTTCACTGATGACACTCCATAGTTTTACATCAAACCTCTGTAATTATACCTAAAAAATTTACTCTGTCAATCCCTTTTGCTGGTTTATCTGCTAACTTAATATTTTTTTTATCTTTAGACATCTGCTCAAATCCGATCAATGACAGGGTTAGCCTACTCTACAATAGTTTTGGGATGGCCATCAGAAACCGGGTTGTTGGGAGAGACTACACAGGAAATCAAGATTTTGTGACAAAACCCGGTGGGCCGCGATCGCGATCCTGTCTGGGGAGGCTGGTGGGTATCCGGGGGGCGTGATCGTATTCCGTTGTCACCAACAGTAGTTAACAATTATGACATAATCTCATTAAGTCTTTCCACCCTCAAGCCCCAATATATAGCATTTTTAAATGAGATGTAAATGTGGTACGGGCCTTAGCCCGTCACAGGCAAGATGCCTGTGCCACAAGTTTTACTTCTGAAAGGTCAACACTATATAATAAAAATAATATAATTGTCGAGGTCTAAATGAATACAAAATTAGTTGACTCTCCGGCTCAAATTATTTTATTACTTTCCGATGCAGAAAGAAAATGTTACTCAAAATATTGATTGAGTCGCACAGGAAAACTCCCCATAAAAAAAGGTAAATTTTCCTGTGATATTTCACCTTTTTTCCGAATCCTTGTTAGGAAGGAAAATTAAATAAATTGACGATTAGACATCTCCAACAACTATTGTGGCGCAGGCTAATCCCGCGATTGACATGATTTTGGGGAGATGTCTATTGGGTTGGTAGTTTCGCCCATAATTGCCCCAAAGCAGGCAAGATGCCTGCACTACTTTATTAATTGTTCATTCCTTATCAGCAGTGCAATTTTACACAAAAAGCATTATAATCCTAATATAGCCGTCCTATTTGAGTTGTGAAAACCAGACCCCTGAAATCCGGTTTCTTTTCACCTTATACCCCTAGGTGTCAAGTCTCTATTCCAGAAACCGGGTTTCTCAACATTTCACCAATTCTTTAGGATTTCTATATCATTGTCCTTATTCTCAATTACCTATGATGGTGACAACAACTCTCCCTGAAAATCCTTTACTCATTGGCAAAGGTTTACCCCCCTTTGATGCAATTAAAGCCGAGGACGTTATCCCCGCGATGACACAACTTTTGGCAGAAGTAGAAAAAGACTTTCAAACATTAGAAACTACTGTTAAACCAACTTGGACGGGGTTAGTAGAGCCTCTGCAACAAATTTCCGAGCGTCTCAGTTGGAGTTGGGGGATCGTTGGTCATTTAATGGGGGTAAAAAATAGCCCGGAATTGCGATCTGCCTACGAAACTGTCCAACCTCAAGTTGTCCAATTTTGGAATAATTTTAGTCAAAGTAAATCTATTTATGAGGCGTTTAAATCGCTCAAAAATAGTGCAGAATGGGAGACTTTTGAACCTGCCCAACAACGTATTATTAAGGCGGCTATCCTTGATGCTGAACTTTCTGGAGTGGGCTTAGAAGGGGAACAAAAAGATCGTTTTAATGCCATTCAATTAGAGTTAGCTGAACTTTCGACTAAGTTTGGTAATAATGTTTTGGATGCCACAAAGGCTTTTAGTTTAACTCTGACGACAAAAGAAGAAGTTGATGGTTTACCTCCTAGTTTATTAAGTTTAGCTGCACAGGCGGCACGAAGTGCCCTTGAAGAAAACGCGACTCCTGAAAATGGTCCTTGGCGGATTACTTTAGATTTTCCTAGTTATGTGCCTTTTCTACAGCATAGTACCCGTCGTGATTTACGGGAAAAGTTGTATAAAGCGTTTATTTCTCGCGCTTCTAGTGGTGAATTCAATAATTGGTCTTTTATTGATCGTATTTTGGAGTTACGCCAGGAAAAAGCGGCCTTACTGGGATTTAATAATTATGCTGAATTAAGTTTGGCGAGTAAAATGGCTCCCCATGTCGATGCTGTCGAGGGTTTATTGGAAGAATTACGCGTCGCGAGTTATGATACGGCTCGCCAAGAGTTAGAGGATTTAAAGGCGTTTGCGGCTTCTAAAAATGCTCCTGAAGCTAAGGATTTTAAACATTGGGACGTGAGTTTTTGGGCTGAACGCCAACGGGAGGAAAAATTTAATTTTAGTCAGGAAGAATTACGTCCTTATTTCCCTTTACCTCAAGTGTTAGAGGGCTTATTTTCTCTGGCTAAACGCTTGTTTAATGTGACTATTACTCCCGCGGATGGACTTGCTCCTATTTGGCAGGAAGATGTCCGTTATTTTCAAGTCGCAGATGATACCGGAAACGCGATCGCGTTTTTTTATTTAGATCCCTATAGTCGTCCTGCGGAGAAGCGGGGCGGCGCGTGGATGGGTGAGTGTATTGTGCGGGCGAAAATTATGGATGAGGGAACGGAAAAAACTCGTTTACCTGTCGCGTATTTGGTATGTAATCAAACTCCTCCTATTGATGGGAAACCGAGTTTAATGACATTTATGGAAGTGACAACATTATTCCATGAATTTGGTCATGGTTTACAACATTTATTAACGAAAGTTGATTACGCGGGGGCTTCGGGTATTAATAATATTGAATGGGATGCGGTGGAATTGCCCAGTCAATTTATGGAGAATTGGTGTTACGATCGCGTGACTTTATTGGGAATGGCGAAACATTATGAAACGGGAGAAACGCTACCAGAGCATTATTATCAAAAGTTATGGGATGCGAAAAATTATATGAGTGGTAGTGGAATGTTACGGCAATTAAATTTTAGTTTCCTTGACATCGAATTACACTCTCGTTATCAGCCCGGTGGTAAGGAAACTCCCATTGATGTGCGTAACCGGATCGCGGCGAAAACAACGATTTTACCTCCCTTACCTGAAGATTCATTTTTATGTGCTTTCGGACATATTTTTGCCGGGGGTTATGCCGCAGGTTATTATAGTTATAAATGGGCTGAAGTTTTAAGCGCGGATGCTTTTGCCGCCTTTGAAGAAGTGGGGTTAGAAAATGAAGACGCGATCGCGTCTACCGGTGAACGATTCCGTGATACGGTGTTAGGATTAGGGGGAAGTTTACATCCGATGGAAGTGTTTAAAGCCTTCCGAGGACGGCAACCGAGTACGAAGCCTTTATTAAGACATAATGGTTTCGCGATCGCGTAACAATCTAGGGAATTTTTGATGACAAAAAACCGGGTTTCCTTGTCTGGAGAAACTCGGTTTTTTTCGGAATAATAAAACACAAAGACACAAAGACACAAAGGTTGATCAAGTTTAGAATTTGGGGCAATTATTAGGAGGACAAGTAATTTCTATGGATTGAATTTTGGCATCATCTCGATATTTATTGGTTTCAGCGAAACCGCCCCGTGTTTGTGCATAAATACCCCCTAATGTATTCTTCATATTAGCATTACCGACTCGAAAGAACATTCTGGGGGGTTGTTTGGCAAATCTCACATATTCTCGCCCTTCATTATCAAGGTTATAGGATAGTGTTGCTTTACCATAAATTGACTCGGCTTTTTTGATGGTTATCCCGCTTCCTATTCCTTGATCTGTTTTATAATTGGGATTATCTGTTTGTAAAATTGTTACACGATCGCGCTCTTGAAAGGTAGTACCAGCCGGGTATAAAATGCGATATTGAACTTTACTATCTTTGGTGATATCGATCGCGTCCCAATCTACCATAAAATTCTGATGAATGGTTAATTTCAGGGAAGCACCAATAGCCGTCTTAAATTGTTGATAAGTCATGCCTAGTTTCGCGAAACCAATCCCTTGAGAGGATAGGGTGAAATTCGCGATCGACGCGGGAGATGCACTGATCATCATAGGGGCTGAATGACAATGATCGCAATGGGGTGGACTCGCGACGGTTGTGGGTATATGACTGAGGGGCGCGATCGTTAATAATACTAAACTTGATAACATATATTTTAATGGCATGGCTGTCTCCTTAAGCTAGGTTTCCGAAACTCGGTTTATCCTTCTTAATTCTACGATCAAATATGCTTTCAGGAAGTTGTTAAGTTAAGACGCATTTAAACAACATAAAGTAGGATAAATATTCTGCTTGTCACAGGCTGGAAGCCTGTTTTACTATGAATTTTAAGTAACAGCTTATTATTTAATCTAATTGGCTAGGAATAAAAAATATAATTTTTTGTAAAGGGGTTAAAATCTTCAAAATATAGTATAATAGTGCCGAAGTTTTTAGGAATATAATTATGAAGTTTTTAGGCAAAAATCTGTTTTCAAATTCTACCGAGCGTAACTATAAATCTATTCCTTGGATTTTATTGACTTTAACAGTTACTCTTTTCTCGGTTTCTTTACCTGCTTGGGGTGTACTGAAAAAGCGCGATCGTGGTGCGGAGGTTATGGAATTACAAAAAACACTCCAAAATATCGGTTATTATAGCAATGAAATTACGGGAATTTATGATCAAACAACCTTCGATGTGGTGAAAAAGTTTCAAGCCGATAAAGGGTTAAAAGTTGATGGAATTGTCGGCCGCAAAACATTAGCAGCACTGAAAAAATCTTCCGAAAATTCTCAATCCCAAGAGACAGCTAAAGCACCTACTACGGCAAAGAAAGAGGAGACTAAAGTTGTGGAAAAGAAAGAAAAAAAAGACTCAACTAAAGTCGTCACCGCCAAAAAGGAAGAAACCGCGAAATTTGTTAATACCAATGGCATGACATTGAAAAAAACAATTTCCGGTAAAATCAGTCCGAAATCCGTTGTTTATTCCGGTAAAGGGTTATTTTTTGCCCAAAATATGATGTATAGTCATACGATTACCGTTTACGATCGCGAGTTTAATTTAGTCAAAACCATTCCTGATAGGATTAACTTAGGAAAATTTGGCTTTTCTAAATTTGAAGGAGACTATCAAGGGGCTCCCGTAGAAGCAGCATTTTCACCTGATGGCAAATATGCCTATATTTCTAATTATCAAATGTATGGGAAAGGATTTAATAAACCCGGAAGTGATCGTTGTTCCCCTTCCGGTTATGATCCGAGTTTTTTATATCGAATTGATACCCAAAAATTAACAATTGATAAAGTCATTCAAGTCGGAGCAGTCCCTAAATATACAGCAGTTTCCCCCGATAATCATTTGGTATTAGTCAGTAATTGGTGTAGTTGGGATTTAAGCATTATTGACAGCCAAAAATTCCAAGAAATTAAACGAGTTGAATTAGGGGCTTATCCGCGTGGGATTGTGGTAGATAAAAACTCAGAAAATGCCTATATTGCCGTCATGGGTTCCTCCGATATTGCCAAAGTAAATTTGAAAGAGTTTTCCGTAAATTGGTTTAAAAATGTGGGAAACGCCCCCCGTCATTTGAATATTTCTCCCGATAGTAAATATCTTTATGCTACCCTGAATGGTGAGGGAACAATTTCCAAAATAGACTTAAATACTGGAAAAGTCCTCGATAAAGTCTCAACAGGAAGAGCTCCTCGTAGTATGGTAATTTCTGATAATGGTGCATACCTTTATGTGGTTAATTATTTCTCAAATACCGTGAGTAAGGTGAGCACCCGTGATATGAAAGTTGTGCAAACGGTTAATGTCAATTCTAGCCCCATTGGGATTACTTTTGATCCCCAAACCAAACAAGTTTGGGTGGCTTGTTATTCAGGGAGTATTATGGTGTTTCAAGATTAAAATTTTGCTTCGATAAGACTTATGCAGAAACCCGTTTTTTTGATAAATTTAGCCAAAAATCGGTTTTTTGATGATTTCATATCATCGCAAAGAAACGGGGTTTCTCTGAAAAATCGTCGATTTTAAACTAGATATCTACGAAGAAACCCGGTTTTTAGCCTCGTCTCTGCTATATCTATTTAACCGCGAGCGTCACATGATACACTTTACCGGATTTGTGTACTTTTAACTGGGAACAACCTTGCAAAACCTCAAGTAATTTTTTATTCATTACTTCTTTAAGAGTATCTTTGAGACATTTTTCATGATTTTTGTTGAAGTCTGCGGATATTAAACAAATATTAACCGGGTTTCCGGCATTTTTAGTTACTAATTCACTGACAATCTTTACCAAGATATTTTGTAAGCCTACCGCGGTATTAACTGATAATTCTACCGTAGGATTCTCGATCTCCGATGGGGATGTGGAAGGATTCGCGATCGCGACTTCATACTCATTTCCCACTAATTTAATCTGAAAAACTTTGGGACGAGTTTTCAAGTATTTCACCAAACTATTATTCTTATTTTTGGAAAACTTTTTGATAATCAAATCAGGATTTTCTTTATATTGTGAAAGAAAAGTTTGTCGCAGGAGAGGAATAGTAATAACTGAGTGATTAATCGTCATTGTATTAATCAGAAAAATCAAAGCATTTTCCCAATCCGCCAAAGAATTAAATTGAGAAGAAGATGGGGATAAATTGGTGGGTGGTGGTGACGCAACATGAATTGTTGACTCATTGAAGGAGGGAGGCAACATTACGGAATTTACAGGAGAAAAGCTATTATCTTTTTCTCTTAAAAGTTTACGCTCTTTAAATAATTTATTGAGCAAATCAACTTGAGAATTTCTTTCCCTAAGTAAAGAATATTCGATTTCTAAAAGTTCCTCGACTCGATCGGCTAATTCTTCTAAAGACGGAATCTCCATATCTTGCACTAACGAATAATATTGACACTGATTAGTGGCACAATTTTCTACCACAATATTGGTATTTTCGCGTCTTACCCAATAAACCGTTAATCCCTGATGTTGTAATTGATGACAAAGATGATTAAATAATCCATCTGTGGAACAAACAAAGACTTCTTTAACGGTAGGATATTGATAAAATAAACACGCGCCTTCCGCGATCATTTTAGCATCGGAGCTGTTACTACTTGCACTGGGGACATGAATCAGTTGATAACCTCGATTATAAAGTTCACTATCCAGTTTCGCTAAACTGGGCGTTTTCCAATTAGCAAAAGCCATCTTTTTTTGTAACGGATATTCGCATAAATTTACTAAAAATTGTTCACTTTTCTGATCGAGTTTTATATTTTCTGCATCTAACAATAACATCGCGATCCCTGAAGTATTCGTGGTTATTGTCTTCTCCCTGGTAAGGATACTTTCGCTGCCCGCGATCGTGTCGAAAAATTCCCCACCGCAAAGGAGACACTTATATCCGGGTGGCTCTGGGAATACTTGGCTTTTCTGTATTTGTGGGGATTGGCATTTTGGACACTTCATCTTGTTATTTTTTCTCCCTTTTGTCTGATAATTAAAGATAGCACTTAACAATTCTTAAAACAATGGCAAGAGACTTACGGGGATTTTTGAAACTGTTGGAAGAGCGGGGACAATTACGACGGATCAAGACGTTGGTTGACTCTGACTTGGAGATATCCGAAATTTCTAATCGGATGTTACAACGAGGGGGGCCTGGTTTATTATTTGAAAATGTCAAGGGATCGGAGTATCCTGTCGCGATTAATCTTTTGGGTACTGAGGAAAGGGTTTGTTGGGCAATGAATATGGACAAACCTATGGAATTAGAAGAATTAGGTAAAAAATTGTCGATGTTACAACAGCCAAAACCGCCAAAAAAGATTTCCCAAGCTGTGGAATTTGGGAAGGTTTTATTTGATGTTGTCAAGGCAAAACCGGGGCGTGATTTTTTTCCCGCGTGTCAGCAAATTGTGATTGAAGGGGATGATTTAGACTTGAATAAAATACCGATGATTCGCCCTTATTGTGGAGACGCGGGGAAAATTATTACTCTGGGATTAGTCATTACAAAAGATTGCGAAACCGGGACTCCAAATGTAGGGGTTTATCGTCTGCAATTACAATCAAAAAATACCATGACAGTTCATTGGTTATCGGTACGAGGGGGGGCGCGTCATTTACGCAAGGCGGCACAACAGGGGAAAAAGTTAGAAATCGCGATCGCGCTCGGTGTCGATCCTCTCATTATTATGGCCGCGGCGACACCGATTCCCGTTGATTTATCGGAATGGTTATTTGCGGGTTTATATGGAGGCTCAGGGGTAGGTTTAGCCAAGTGTAAAACGGTAGATTTAGAAGTTCCTGCTGACTCAGAATTTGTATTAGAAGGAACAATTACTCCGGGGGAAGTTTTACCCGATGGGCCCTTTGGTGATCACATGGGATATTATGGCGGTGTGGAAGATTCGCCTTTGGTGCGTTTTCATTGTATGACACATCGCAAAGATCCTATTTATTTAACCACATTTAGCGGCCGTCCCCCTAAAGAAGAAGCAATGATGGCGATCGCGCTTAACCGCATTTACACGCCGATTTTACGTCAACAAGTATCAGAAATTGTGGACTTTTTCTTACCAATGGAAGCACTCAGTTATAAAATGGCGATTATTTCCATTGATAAAGCTTATCCGGGGCAAGCACGACGGGCAGCATTAGCATTTTGGAGTGCATTACCCCAGTTTACTTATACCAAATTTGTCGTCGTTGTCGATAAGGATATTAATATCCGCGATCCGCGTCAAGTGGTATGGGCAATTAGTTCAAAAGTTGATCCGGTGCGGGATGTATTTATTTTACCAAATACCCCCTTTGATAGTTTAGATTTTGCTAGTGAAAAAATCGGATTAGGGGGACGTATGGGAATAGATGCCACCACGAAAATGCCACCGGAAACGGAGCACGAATGGGGAGAAGTTTTGAAGTCTGATCCTGATGTTTCTCAGATGGTAGATCGACGGTGGGCAGAATATGGATTAGATGATTTAATGTTAGGGGAAGTTAATCCCAATTTATTTGGATATGAGATGAGGTAATGAAGTATTACCCATTCATCTAGCACTCCTATTAAGGAATGAAAATTTAATAACGTAGTGCAGGCTTCTAGCCTGCTTTCCTGCTTTCTGGCTCCTGAAACTACCCAAGACTAAAATTATTTAATTTCCATTCCTCAGTTGTGAAAATCAAAATCAGAAACCCTGTTTCTTGATTGGGAGCCACTAGGATTTTTCAGGTGAGCCACCAGAAACAGGGTTTCTTCGCGATATGGACAATGAATGAATGGGTAATGCTATAATTGGAGAACAGAATCAGAGGGAAAAGCTGTTATGAAGTTTTTTTGATCTTCTATTGTTGATAAGACTATTAAACAAATAAGGGCTTAGAGAAAAATACGATCGCGCTTGGAGACTAAAGCATCCGGCACGCGATGATCGCGCACTTTTGATATAATAGTCTTATGTCTAGTCAATCTCACCCCTAAAATGATTAAATAGGAGAGTCAGAAGTTAAAATAAATAACAAAGGGAAGCACAACCTAGAGAAATTACCCGTTACATTACCATTGTAATTCTTCTTTGTGGCGGGGACCAAAGCACTCAATATCGAGATATTGAAAAAGCTAGAGAATATGGGAGAGACTACTATGCAAGACTTGAAAATTCCCAGGAGTGATAGTTACCATGACTATCTTATTGAATCTCTCAAAGATATTGAAGAAGCCGCGGGTTATATCGAGATAGTCTTAGAAGAAGGGCACGATGATCCTAGACTTTTGCCCAAAGCACTCAGAAATGTTACTGAGGCTCATCTTAAAATGAATAAGTTATCAGACTCGGCTCAACTTCTTCATCAAAATTTAGATAAAATTTTGACGGAATCAAAGTGTGCGGAAATTTATGCTTTTGTTCAATTTCTTGATGCAATGGGTTTGAAAATCGCGATAGGGCCCTTAGCTCCTGAGCCATCAAATCTCACTCTTGAAACTGAGAATAACCCAGAAACAGTAACCGCGTAGAAAAAAACGCGATCGCGCTTTGAGACTAAAGCATCCGGCACGCGATCAACACGTGAACTTTTGATATAATAGTCTTATGTCTAGTCAAGCTCACCCCTAACATGATTAGATAGGAGGATAAGATATTAGAGGAAATAATGGATGGAAGTACAACCAAAGCAAATTGAAACTTACGTTAAACTTAATGGCAAAGTTCCCTTTGCCGAATGGCTTGAGTCTCTGCGAGATAGTAGGGCTAGACAAAAAATCAAGTCTAGGCTTGAACGAATTACACAAGGAAATCTAGGAGATTATCGCTCAGTAGGAGAAGGGGTATTTGAATTAAAAATTGACTATGGATCTGGATATCGTGTCTATTTTGGACAGGTAGGATCGATGATTGTGCTTCTTCTGTGTGGGGGAGACAAAAGCACTCAAGATCAAGATATTATCAAAGCTAAGGAGTATTGGATAGACTATGGCAGACGTTAAAATTCCCAAAAGTGTTAGTTATGAAGAATACCTGATTGAATCTCTCAAAAATCTGGAAGAGTCCGCCGGTTTTATTGAGGCAATTCTGGAAGAAGAAAACCCGGAATCTCACCTTCTACGCGATGCACTCAGAAAGGTTGTTATTGCACAAACAAGAATTAATAATTTATCTCCCATTGCCAAACATTATGGAGAGAGATTAGATAGAATTTTGACGGAAAGTGGTTGTGCGGAAATATATGCTTTTGTTCAATTTCTTGATGCAATGGGTTTGAAAATAGCCATCGCGCCCTTAGCTCCTGAGCCATTAAATCTTACTCCTGAAACTGAGAATAACCCAGAAACCGTAACTGCTTAGAAAAAACGATCGCGCTTTGAGACTAAAGCCTCCGGCACAGCACGCGATCGCAAGGATATTAATATCCGCATCGGAGTCAAGTAGTATGGGCAATTAGTTCAAAAGTTGATCCGGTGCGGGATGTAGTTATTTTACCAAATACCCCCTTTAATAGTTTAGATTTTGCTAGTGAAAAAATCCGATTAGGGGGAAGAATGGGAATAGATAAGTAGGTAGGCAAAATTAATTGTATGTTTTTGTGTTGATTTTACTTAACCACCGATAAAGAAGACCGGGCGGTTGAAACCGCGTCTACACAGACAAAACCCGCCTCCGCGGGTTGAATTTCTTCAGTCTCCGAAGGGAGACTTTGTTTGTGTAGGGGCTCCTGGCATTCGCCCGCCCAATCAATCTAATAATAAAATATACAATTAATTTTGTGTAGGTACTTACCACCGGAAACAGAGCACAAATGGCGAGAAATTTTCAGAAAAAATCGTCATTTTCGCCAACAGATAAACGCCAGAAACCCTGTTTCTTTTCAGATTTATCCTCCAGAAACCGGGTTTCTCAAGATAAGTGTTTTGTCCAAATCCTATGGGGGTTATCTGGAATTTTTAGAACGCTCTTTCTGGTAAAAACCGACAACTTTCTGCACATAAGTAGCCGTGTCACCACTTTGGCAAGCCGTTGATTCACCCGTCATCCACCAACAGGCGGAGCGACGGATTGCGGTTAACTCATTATTGCCACTGGCTTTATATTCATCCTTTAACAAATCGCGTACAATACAAGTTACAATCGATCGAGCCTTGCCTTCATCCGCGTCAAATTGTTGTGGTGTTAACTCCTTTTTAGTGCAGAATTTTGACCAGCGGGGAATATTACCCGGTAACACTTGCCAAGGACTATACATCCCATCATTGGGGCGTTGAGGCGGCGCGGCTTGCCGCAGTGCTTCCACAAGGGCTGTAACTTGGGCATCGGAGGCTTGTTGTGCGGATACAGGGGGTGTCCCTAACCCTATGCTGGCGATTAATCCGCTTAATAGTAGATATCTGACTTTCCCTATTAATTTGGCACTCATAAACACCTCAAAAATGGTCTTCAAATAGATATGAAGGATGAACTATTGACTTTATTATATGATATCATATTTACGCGATTATGACACAGTAAATACCTATAAAAGTGAGAGGATTGAAATCGCGGCTAAAAAAAGTAGTGCAGGCTTAAGGCCTGCTTTTGTGCAAAAGGGCGAAACTACAAACAAAATACTCGAGTTATTTAATTTCCCTTGCTTACTTTTCTATAGTTAATAACTAATAATAGCATTTCTTAAAGTAGGGACACGGCAGTGCCGTGTCCCTACTAATGATTAACCATAATAAGTTCTTAGGCATTTAAAAGTTAGATTTTTTTTTGCCATTACCCCTCATTTATGGGTTAGATTTACCTCCTCCCATTAAGTATAAAAGAGCCATTCTGACAGCAACTCCACTGGTAACTTGTTCAGAAATTAAGCTAAATTCTGGATCATCCATTAAATCTGAACTAATTTCCACGCCTCGGTTAACCGGTCCCGGATGTAAGACTTTAACATGGGGTTTACAGAGTTTCAATCGATCGCGTGTAATCCCATATAACTGATGATATTCACGCAAACTGGGTAACAAATGCTGGCCCATCCGTTCTTTTTGTAATCGTAAAGTCATGACAAAATCAGCATTTTCTAAAGCCGATTCCACATCCCAATGTAAGTGTAATTGCCCCGATCGCCCTTTACCATAATCACTAAAAAATTGAGGTAATAAAGTCGGGGGGCCAGCCAGATGTAATTCGGCTCCCGTCGCGGTTAAACTCCAGATATTAGAGCCAGCCACGCGGGAATGTAAAATATCCCCCACGATCGCGATTTTTTTCCCTTCTAATAAATCCAAACGGGGGCGACTAGGGTCTAAAATATAACAGATCGTAAATAAATCTAATAAACCTTGGGAGGGATGTTCATGTTGGCCATCTCCCGCGTTAAGCACCATCACTTTCACCCCTAAACGATCCATTTCTAACGCGATCGCGTGAGGAACCCCCGCGGCACCGTGACGAATCACCATCATATCAGTACCCATCGCGAGATAAGTTTTCGCGGTATCGAGGATCGTTTCCCCTTTAGTGAGGGAAGAAGTACCCGGAGTAAAATTAAGAGTATCCGCGGAGAGACGTTTCGCGGCTAACTCAAAACTATTACGAGTGCGGGTAGAGGGTTCAAAAAATAAATTGGCCACTACTTGGCCCTGTAGTGCCGGAACCTTTTTCATACGACGCCCTAAGACTTCGCGAAAACTCGCGGCAGTTTGGAGGACAATATCGTATTCCGAGGGGGTAAAGTCAGCCAGAGAAAGAATGTGGCGGCGAGTCCAAGCCATAAGATACTAATAGAAAATACGGATTAATGGGCGCAGTCACCGAAGTGTTTAAAAGCTAGAACTTACCTACTTAAACCAAAGAAACCGGGTTTGGAGCGTTTGTTTGTTTCCTGAAATCACGATTTTTGGTTAATAAACCCGGTTTCTGCGTCAGTGAGGGGTGTAAACACCAATGAATAGTATCCGACAAGTTTTGACATTTGTGACAATTAGTTTTCTGACAATTTGGTTAAATAGTTGTGCCACCAGTCCTCCTCAGGTTGAGCCGCGTCTGATTCGGAGTCCCTCTCTCCCTTCCCCCACTACTTTAAAGCCTTCTGGGAGTCCCTCCGTGACAGGGGAGAAACTTGTGACGGTGACGGTGTATCGGTTAGATAGTCAATGTGAGGGGTTTATTCCCCAGGGAGTCCGTGTTTCTGAGCAGAAGTCTTTAGAGGACGCGATCGCGCTCACCTTTTCCCAAGAAGAAAATCGTGATTTTGCCTTGGGGTATCGGGTGATAGTTGATCAAAAAAACGCGATCGTCACGATAGATTTTCGAGTGCCATCGGATGCCAAACGCCAGATTACATCATTATCAAGTTGTGAACAACTGGCATTATTTGGGAGTTTGCGTCAGACATTAAAGAGCAATCGTTTATGGAATATTAAACAGGTGAAATTTACAGAAATGGGTAAGGAAATTTCTCTTTAATATCAGAATTTTTGTAGGTTGGGTTGAGCGTAGCGAAACCCAACGAATATGTGGAGTTTAGTATATAGCATTTTTAAATGAGATATAAATGTGGAACGGGTTCTGCTCCCGTCACAGGCCTTAGCCTGTACCACAAGTTTCACCTCTAAAAGGTCAATACTATATCGCGGTTCTTAATTCTATGAAGTACAGCAAAATGCTTTTGGAGTAAGTTTTTCAGCCCTTAGGACTGTACCTCACTCAACCGAGAATCGCGATCGCATTTTTAAATGAGATGTAAATGTGGAACGGGCTCAGAGCCCGTCACAGGCAAGATGCCTGTACCACAAGTTTCACCTCTAAAATGGAAACACTAGACTTCTTGCGAAATAAGCTGAAACGCTTAGAATTGAGTACATAAGAATCAGGGTTTGAATGAATTTCGCAAGATATCTATTATATGTTGGGTTTCGTACCTCAACCCAACCTACGAATTAAAATTAGGTCGAGAGGACAGAGAGTGTGGATAAGATGACCATTATATAGGAAAATTAAATAGACCGATCGCGTTATCTCCTCCTGTGAGAAAAAATATAAAATGATTACTTATTTAAAAGGAACGGTTATAGATATCACCAAAGGGAATAATAACCGGGTGATCCTGATCTTGGAAGTAAATCTTATCGGCTATGAGATCCAAATTCCGCCCCGGATGATGGAGCATTTGCCTCCATTTGGTCATTCGGTGCAGGTTTTCACTCATCTGCAAACACGCGAAGATCAGATGGTATTGTATGGGTTTGCTAGTAGTGCGGAAAGGGATTTATTTCGTTTATTAATTGGTGTAACAGGGATCGGTGCTCAAATCGCGATCGCGCTTCTTGATACCTTGGGATTGGAACATTTGGTAGGCGCGATCGTTGCCGGAAGCACTAAGGTTTTAGCGAAAACCCCAGGAGTCGGGCCCAAAACCGCGGAACGACTTTCCCTAGAATTGAGAAGTACATTATCCCAATGGCGCGAAGTTGTGGGTTTAAGCACTTCTTTTGGAGTAGGATTA
>Ga0209175_10000062_pt1 | contig 74369 bp, 68 predicted proteins | sample JI91814C2DNA_FD_187506 | JGI IMG/M metagenome (GOLD analysis project Ga0209175, IMG submission 187506) | Wastewater effluent complex algal communities from Wisconsin, to seasonally profile nutrient transformation and Carbon sequestration -... | ecosystem: Engineered > WWTP > Effluent > Algae...
ATCGGAATAATAAGAATCACGAAAATTAAAAAGGGACTTACGTCCCTTTATTTTTTAGTATCCGGATATTTCTTCTTCGTTTCATCAACCGTGTTTTTGATGAGTTGCTCCAGCACAGCCAGGTTTACGTCATCTAGTTTTTTTATATACAGGCATCCCTTGGAGGCTTTATGCTTACCCAGCTTGGGAAGTAATTTTTCATTCTTGACAGAACCAGGCATAACGTAGATTGTGAGGTTGCCTTTTCTAGGAGAAAATGCTGCGAGGCAGGAATCACCTTCATGACCGCTTTCGTATTTGTAATGGTACTGACCAAATCCAATGATGCTGGGACCCCACATTTTAGGAGGTGAGCCCGTGACTTTTTTCATGATTTTGATCAATTCAGCGCAGTCGTCACGCACCTGTTCACTTTCTACTTTTTTATGAAGAAAGCTTTCAACGGTTTGTTCGGTGGGTTTTGTTTTTTGTTCAGCCATAGGTGTACGGTTATGCTGATAAAAAATACTAACCTCCGAGACGCGCTATCAAATACTGGTAAGCTTGATCTCATCAAGCGCTACCTCGGTAAGGGGTTTTGTAATAAACTTGATCACGTGATTGTTGTTCACGATCTTGTCAATATCCCGTTTGTTATCGGAGCTTGAAAGAATAATCACCTTACACTTGTTGCGGACCAGCTCATTGAACTTTTCAAATTCATACAGAAAAACAAAGCCGTCAACGATGGGCATATTAATGTCCAGGAAGATCAGGCTCGGAATTTTTTCAATATTATTCTGATTCTCTTTGAGGTAATCCAGAGCTGTTTTGCCCGAACTTTTTACTTCTACTCCTTTTGAAAACTTCGTGATTTCAATAATACGCTTACTGATAAAATTATCGGTATCGTTGTCATCTACCAACATCACTAAATCCAGGTTCGTTGCCGCTACCATTTAATTCGCCAATTATGGGGTTATAGACTCAATGTTGAGCTACTAATCTTGCAAAAGTATACTTTTTACAGACCATTTTTAGCCCAACCGGCAAAAATGGGCGCTTTACGTAATAAAAAATGCAAAAAGGTTAAAAATGGGTTACTGCTTTTTCACAATCCTTAATTTTTCACCCACGTTCAGGGAAAAATCTTTTTTCTGATTCCACTCCATCAGTTCTTTTATCGTAACACCATACTCACGGGCAATGCTGTACAGTGTGTCAGAAGATTTTACTGTATGACTTATTTCCGTTGATGTCGGCTCCGCGACAATACTAGTTATTCCGTTTTTTAATCGTAGAACCTGACCTGGTTTTATTCCCTCCGACAAGGATAGATTATTCCATTCAACAAGTTGCATCACTTCAAGCTGATACCGCTTTGCTATCGAGTACAACGTTTCACCGGCAATCACTACATGCTGTTGCATAGAAAGTGTATCTCTAGTAACGGAGTCTGTATCTTGATTGGCTGACTGAATTATTACCTGTTGTTGCGGAACAATAATGGATGGCGGGGTATCCGGTAAGGGGTTAGCATCAGGCTTAACGGTCCAGTTAAACGTTTCTCCTTCTTCAACTTCAATAGCTTCTTCTATCGGCTTAACTTCAGTAACGGTTCTTTTATTGGATAGATAGATTACCGTACCTTCTTTTAGGGTGCTATTACGTTCCAGCTTGTTATAGCGTTCCAGCTTTCGAAGTTGAACTCCGTATTGCTGACTGATTGACCACAGGTTATCACCCGGCCTTACAGCGTGATGAGATACCGGGCCTTTAGTTTTCTTTCTTTTTAGATAATAGTATTGATCCGCTGAAATCCGGTCGCTAACAGAAATATCATTGTATTTCAAAAAGCTTGAAAGATCAAGGTCAGCTCGTTTGGCTAAACTTGACGGGGTTTCACCTGTACGTGCTTTTATTGCCAGGATGCCATGAAGCATCATGGTTACCTGTGACGCATCCGCTGGTCGTGCATCCAGTCGCGTTGGCTGCTCGAGCGGATTTTTTACTTCTGCCCGAGCAATGGCGTCAGCACGGGCTTTAGTTTCACCAATGGTTGGAATAGAAAGCATGTATGCTTTATCATCCGGGATGTGATCCTTGCGGACCCATTTGTTGTACGACTTAAGCTGTTCTTCCTCGATCGAAAATTCTTCTGCAACGTCTTTCATCGAACGTTTTGATCGATTCGTAATGACATAGACTTTAATTTCACCCGGGCCTTTCACCGAATTTTCAAACGCAATTTTGTGCGCCAGAAATTTCTTTACATACCAGTACGTCTGACTGGTGATTTCCATGTGCTTCGTTCCACTCTGATAATCCTTCACGGCTTTCATGGCACCGCCCGCTCCCATTTGATACGCTTGAAGCGCATAAATCCAGTTATTAAAATAGTAGTTATTTTTTTTGATGTACCTGGCAGCGCCCCGTGTAGCAGAAACAATGTTCATTCGTTCATCAATTTCTTTATCGACACGCAGTCCCATCTCAACTGCTGTAAAGTCTTTAAATTGCCAGAAGCCTACCGCATTCGAAACCGAAACTGCATCTGCAATCAGCGCACTCTCCTGAAGCACGAGGTATTTAAAATCATCGGGCACGCGTTCTTCTTCAAAAATCTTTTCTATGATCGGGAAGTACGTCTTTGCCCGTTCCACTTTAATGTTATGATGCTTCGCAGATTGCGTCAGCATGTCCACATCCTTTTGGATTTCCCTGCGAGCATCGTCACGAATGGTAAGTGTCATTCCCGCGAACTGCATTTTAGCAGGCACTTCGGGGCCTTGTGCAAAAGCAACAGTTGTGAACAACACGAACGCGGCTGCGAGCTTCATACTTAAAGTTTAAAAAATAATCAGCCTCAAAAAATTACGAACGGACTTTTCGCATAATCAAGATTCCGTCACGTACCGGCAACAATACATTCTCAACGCGCGAATCTTCCTGAACTTTGCGGTTAAATTCCTTGATGGCTTTTGTGTCCTTATCCACCTTCTCATCAAGAACCTTGCCGCTCCACAGCACATTATCCGCCAGAATATATCCACCCAAAGGTACGCGATTGATTACTAAATCGTAATAGCGGGCATAATTTTCTTTGTCGGCATCAATGAAGACCAGGTCAAAGTTCATGGTCAGGGTCGGAATTATCGCCAGCGCATTTCCAACCCGATAATCAATCTGGTCTGAGAATGGTGAATCGGCAAAATAATCTCGCACCCTGCTTTCCAGCTCTTCATTGATATCGAGTGTAATCAGCTTGCCGTTTGGCTTCAAGCCCTCCGCAAGGCACAAGGCAGAATAGCCGGTATAGGTTCCGATCTCCAGGATAGTAGATGGTTTTACCATGCAGCTGATCATCGAAAGAATTCTCCCCTGCATATGCCCGGATAACATACGGGGCATCATCACCTGGGCGTTTGTGTCGCGATTTATTTTCTTCAGCAGGTCATTTTCGGAAGTAGTATGATCTTCTGAATATTTTTGTAGTGCAGGGTTAATAACATCCATACTTATTTTTTATGGGGGACCATTTTTAAATAACTTAACTGATCGGGGTTAAACATTTCCCGGGCCATCTCCTGGATTTTCTTTGCATCCGTTTGCTGGATCAATGTGAAAATCTCATCCAGTGAAGGAACGTAGCCACGGTTTAAAATACTCCGGCCCATCATCATCATTTGATTAAGGTTGTTTTCTTCCGACATCGCAAGCTGGCCTTTGATTTGTTCTTTACCTGCGGCAAGCTGGCGCGGAGATAACTTTTCATTGCAAAGCTTAACCAGCTCTTTCTTTACCAACCGGATACATTTGTCCAGCTGCTTCATTTCGGTACCAAAGTAAATCACAAACATTCCTGTATCGGTATAGGCTACATAGTGTGCATCCACCGAATAAACAAATCCATACTTTTCGCGCAGTGAAATATTGAGTCTTGAATTCATACCCGGACCGCCCAGCATGTTTACCAGCATATAAAACGGAATTCGGTTTTCGTGATGGATCGAATAAGCCTCGCGACCCATCGCGCATCTGCCCTGCTTAACCTGCCGTGTAATTTCCTTTTCACGCGGCACATATTTCAGTGAGCGTTTACGTTGAATTTTACGTTTTGCGCTGCGGACATTGAGGTACTTGTTAGCCAGCTTTTCAATTTTATCTACCGGAATATTGCCAACGCAGCTAAAAACAATTCTTCCGGTATCGATGTGATCCTTAAAAAAAGAAAGAAAATCCTTCCGCATAAACGATGAAACTGTTTCGCGTCTTCCCAGAATGTTCATTCCCATGGGATGATTTTTGTACAGGAGCGAATCAAATTCATCCTGTAAGGAGTCATCGGGTGTGTCCAGGTACATGGCCATTTCTTCCAGAATAACGCCTCGTTCTTTTTCTATTTGCGGCTGCGGAAAAATCGAATGGAAGGTAATGTCGGAAAGGATATCAATGGCCCGTTCAACATACTCATCCCGAATAGAGGCATAGAAAACTACTTTCTCTTTGTCTGTATAGGCATTAAGTTCTCCGCCTACAGCGTCCAGGCTGCTGATGATATGAAATGACTTCCGCTTCTTTGTTCCTTTAAAAGCCATGTGTTCCCAAAAATGAGCGATCCCCTGATTTGCGGGATTTTCATCGCGACTGCCTACATCCAGGAAGATTCCGCAGTGCACAATTTTCGTTGATGGAGCGTGCTGATAAACAACCCGGATGCCGTTGGACAGTGTAAAAAGATATTCGTTTCTCATGGATGGCCGCAAAAATACAGGTTAAAGGTTCCCCGTCCCAACGATGAACAGGAATGCCCGCTAACGGGCAGGGCCTTAACATTCTTGTGTATTTTTCGTTATAATTATCAACTTTTTACTGGCATAACAATTGTAAAACCCTGGGTACTATGGAAACTCAAAAAGTTAAAACCTGCTTTACCATTACGTTCACTGACGATCAATTCAATCATGCAAAAACGTATGTGGAAGATATGAAGCGTCACCCGCAACGTGTTTTCTGGCAAGGCAAAAAAGAAAAGTCGGATCAAGAGCTGATCATTGAGCAGATCGCACACCGGATTCTTTCAGGCTTTTATAATAATGATCATTTCAATGCGGGCAAGTTTATTGTCCGGATGGACAGCGCGGTGAATGGGAAATAATTGGATGGATTTCGCGTAGGACCCTATCATGCTGAGCGAAGCCTGCCTACCGCAGGCAGGTAGGAGCATGCGTCCCGACATCATTTTATTTTAAATCCGTTCCAAGACCTTTTTAATCAGGGAGTCGATAACCTTATCAGGATCTTTCGAGAATTTACTTTTTATCCGATTGGCGATAATGGCATTTACACTTAACACTTCATGGCCCAACAGCCTGCCCATGGCATAATAACCGGCTGTTTCCATTTCAAAGTTTGTCAGCCAAAAATCGTTGCTTTTATTATGGTAGTAGTTCAGCTCGTCCAGTAGCTTGGGTAATTTATTTTGAGCGCGAACTACTCTTCCCTGCGGAGCATAAAATCCAGGCGTAGTTACGGTGTTGCCTGAGATCATATCAAATCCAATCTGCTCTTTTAGTGTCTCTGAGCAGCTCACAACATAAGGCTTAAAAGGTAAGCTGGTTTTGTTTTGAATATCTGCAGCAATCTTGTTTTCAAAATCATCCATGGGCAGCTCATAAAACTGCATCAGATTATCAAGGCCAACAGCGTAGTTTGAGAATAGGTGCGAGCCCAGTGGAATATCCTCCTGTAAGGCTCCGGAAGTCCCGATGCGAACGATCTTGAGTTTCTTCTTCCTGCTTTTCGGTTCCCGGGTTTTGAGATCAAGGTTAACAAGCGCATCAATTTCAGTCAAAAAAATCTCAACATTGTCTGTGCCAATGCCGGTGCTGATCACGGTGATCTTCTTTCCATTATACCGACCAACGTGCGTAATGAACTCCCGTTTGTTCATTTCAAAATCTATGTCATCAAAGTATTGACTCACTTTATATACCCGGCTCGGATCGCCCACGGTAATGATGGTGTCTGAAATATGCTTAGGAAGAAGGTTCAGATGGTATACGCTTCCATCCGGATTGAGGATCAGATCGGTTTCAGAAATTTTAGGCATTGCTTTTACTATTTCAAAAGTTAAGGCTTAAAAAGCTGCCGTTCAATGAATGAAAAATTAAAATTTTGAATTGCCGCCAGATCAACTTTTAATGGGCTGGGCTGGATTTCCGAAAACGGTTTCGCCAGCCTTAACGGGTGCAATCACAACCGAGCCAGCGCCCACCCGGGCCCCTTTGCCAATGGTAATACCCGAAACAATTGTTACCCCTGATCCAATAAAAGCTTCATCTTCAATGGTCACGCCTACGCTGATCACACAACCCGATCCGACTTGAACATAATTACCAAGCGTAACCTCTGCTCCGATCACGCTTCCGGATTGAATCATTCCATAACTGGAGAGCTTTGCGCCTACGCCTATCACAACACCCTGATCAATCAAATTACCGTGACCAAGCTCAACGTGGTTTGAAATACTTACCGTTTTATGGATTCCATTGACAGGCTGAACATGACGAACCTCATTCAGCATTTTTACCAGGCTTTTTCTCAATCGATTATCGTCCACGGCAATGCAAGCCTCGCATTTCCTACCGATGAGCTTTAAAAAACCATCATCATCGGTGCTTCCTAATATAAAAGACTCATCGATTTCTTTGTTATGAAGAGCTTTAGTATCGTCCAGGAACCCGTATACCACATTGCCGTTGCTTTCAAAGATCTCTTTCGCTACACGACCTGACAGTCCTGCCCCAAAAATTATTACCGGATTTTCCATTGTTATTGAGAAATGAGACACAAAAATACGTTACGGATAGGCTACACGGCAGCTTTGCTTAGAAAAATTTCGCAAACAATTTTGTAACGACAGGATGATGGAATACCAGCAGCGCAGCAAAAGGAAGATATCCGGCTCCGTAACGGGCAAGTGTGCCGAAATTTGGCGTTGACAATGCGAGAAAAATACTCAATACAGCACAGTAAAGAGTGACTGCCAGGATCAACAGGCGCTGTTGAGAATGCATCACATCCTTTAGACGGGGAATTGCAAAAAATGCCAAAGTCAACAGCACCAGGTTCTCAACGCCTGTAATAAACTTAAAGATTGTGTTGGCTTCCCATACAAACGGTCGGAACAACCCGGAAATAAATGCCCAGGGAGCATTGATCAGCATGCTTCCCCATGTGGGTTTAAGATTATAATAATGAATCACATCATCGGGTGTACAAACATCCATAAATACCTTGTTGTTAAAGGCAATAACTTCCAGAATTCTGGACGGAGAGAAATTCGGATGCAAAAATGTTATCATCAAAAAACCGCAAACCAGAATGCCAGCCCAAAGCAAAAGTTGCTTCATCGGGCTCTCCACCTTAAACTTTTCATACAATCGTTGTGCAGCCCATGCTGAAACAGTAATGGGGATAAATGCTGCGAGATAATAATATTTCAGATTGAAAATTACTATTCCACAAACAACGGCCAGTACCATTGACAGGATGGAAATTCGTTCTCTCATCCAAAGTTTTAAAAACAATGCTGCGAGAAAAAACATAGCCGCCATAGCAAGCGATTCCTTAATGATACCGGAGCTCCAAAAAACAAGGGACGGAAAAAATAAAAAAGCGATACACGCTGCAATTTTGTACTCGGGGAAAAGTCTTGCAATCGTATTGCTTAAATACCAGGCGGAAAAAAAAGATAAAAGGGAAAAGTAAATGGAAGTGATCCAGTAGTTGTTGCCTGTAGCGAGTGCAAGAACGCTTGTGATTTTCGTATAAAAGATGGTACGATGTTCACCCAAATAATACCCATCCTGCTTACTGAAAAGAAAATTTAAATATGAGCTGAAGTCGTTGCGGGCTATATCAGCGTGATCACTCGCTAATTGAAAAAAGGTAAACGTATCGCTTGTTTGGTAGTACGTTGAATAGATAATACCTAACGATATTCCGGCTACGCATTTGGCAATCAAGGCAGGCCAGTAAAATTTATGGAGCAGGCTCGTATCACGTCTCCACAGCCAAATCGCAATCACCAGAAGAAAAATACCATGGATAGCCGCAAGCATGCTGCAAGATCACGATTTTATAAGCCAGGAACCAACTGTGCATTCCAGGCATCTTCGTTTCATGCAGAAATTCGTATACAGCTCAATCAATGCTTGCGAATCGAATGCGGATTTTACCTTGTACTTAAGCGGCAGCCATTGCCGGATAATTTTATTGTCTTCAGCCGGAATGTGCTGCAAGAAATCCGTTGCCCGGTCAATGTACGATTGCTCATCGTGAATTTTTCCATATGCAACCAGCAAAGGCACAATCGTGTTGATGATAATGTTCTGAATACTAACCTCACCCAGGGAAGGAACACCGGAGTCCGACTTCTTTCCCAGTTGATAGTGATTTAGCCAGTATGTTGACTGAACAACCTCAAGCAAATCACGAACTTGCTTATAAGAATCCATTTCCAGAATCTTTGAAAATAAATTCTTTTGCTTAGTCAGCAGGGAGCTCAGCTGTGCAATTCTGATCGTTGGAAAATTAGCCGGGCGCAGCCGCAAGAATTTCCATTGCGCAAGATTCATCTGCCGGCTGTCCAGACTATACTTTTTCCGTAACAGGGTGTATTCCCGCATCAGCGTCAACGTATGTTCATCTTGCTCAACATTCTCGAGAAAACCTCCGGCACCAAAAAGCAATGCCTCCACCTGGATGGGTTTATCGAAATGCTTCAATAGTGTACTTAACGGGATTATCTGAGCGAGCCGCAGCATCGGTTCAGCATTAACCTTAAATCCAAAATTCTTACAAAGAAGCTGGTAAAAAGTATTATCCCAGTTATTGTTGTTCCTGGTTAATAATTCGGTCACCGCATACGCTTTTGTTTGCAGGCGAAGCATCAGGGCATTATCCAGCACGGATATCTTGTTTAGGTCTGGAACGGATTGCCAGTGACTCGCACAGGGAATTATATCAGCGCTTGTATAAAGATTCTTATACCGTTCCCATAGCGCAAGGTCAATCCGATCCTTCAATTCAATGGTAGGCATGGCAGAGCCATCGGTTCGTTTTACTGGCTTATCATTTTCCCACACTACGTGCAGGATCACTTTTTCGTAAGCCTCATCGGAACTATGCTTATGATCGTTCCAGCCGGAAGCTTTAATATGAATCTCAACACTTCCGCGCCAATCAAGTTCACCGAGCTTTATTCGAGCATTGGAAAAATCCGGGCCGGCATCTGAATTTCTGCTGCCGGGATGAAACACGTGAACAGCATCACCGGATGAAGTTTTCAACGTATCCTTCCGGAAATACTGAAGTTGCCAGATGTAGTGAAGAAAAGCTTCGGTCACGGGACTAGGATTTTTGACTTACGATTTGCGATTTTAGTAAATCCAAATCCAATCCCGAGCATGAAAGTTTGATGTTAGGCGCTAACGTTTGACAGGGGTTGTCAGTAGTTGTAGGAGTTACTCCTATAGATACTTCTGAAGGAGGCCCGACATTTCGTCTTTGACCTTCTTTGCTTCAAGCGCAGCAGCTTTAGCAAAATCTTTATCCGGGGACGCGTAAATAATTGCGCGCGTTGAGTTCACCAGCAAACCACATTGTTTATTCAATCCGTGCCGAGACGTTTCCGCCAGATCACCGCCCTGTGCACCAATACCGGGTACAAGGAAAAAATTTTCAGGAGCAAGCTTTCTTATCTCAGCGATTTTGTCTGCGCGGGTTGCGCCTACTACGTACATCAATTGCTCGGGTGTACCCCATTGCTGAGATTTGGTAATCACTTCTTCATAAAGCTTTTTACCTGCTTTTGATTCAATCAATTGAAAATCACTGCTGCCTGAATTGGAGGTGTGTGCAAGCAGAATAACCCATTTATTTTTGAACTCCAGAAAAGGTTTGACGGAGTCTTCTCCCATGTACGGTGCCACGGTGATGGAATCAAAATTCAATTTCTCAAAAAACGCTTTTGCATACAATGAAGATGTGTTGCCGATATCACCGCGCTTCGCATCGGCAATGGTAAAGCAATCTTTAGGAATGTACGCTAATGTCTTCTCCAGGCTTTCCCAGCCTGTTGAGCCTAAAGCTTCGTAAAATGCGATGTTTGGCTTATATGCAACACAGTATTCATGCGTAGCATCAATGATCTGCTTATTGAATTCGAAAATAGGATCGGAAGTACTTTTTAGATGAGCCGGAATTTTTGAAATGTCCGTATCAAGTCCTACGCAGAGATACGAGTTCTTTTTTCTGATCTGCGCGAAGAGCTGCTGCCTGTTCATTCGGGCAAAGTTAACCGTTATTTGTTAATCGAAATGTAGAATAGGATTAACGCAAATCAATAATTTCTACGCCCGGGTATTTCTTGGAATCAAATGCGAAAAAAGTATCCGCTACCGTCACATTCGGTGTGAATTTTGAAATTGTGTACTTGTATTTATTTCCACTCTTATCCATCATCGTCCAGCTTTGAATGGAGCGGTCTTTTTTTCCGATGATCATTTTTATCTTAAAGAACTGGGCATCTTTCTTTTCTGGGACAAGGTCAATTTCCTCAACTACCACACCGCCCTCGGTACGTTCTCCGTTGTGCAAATACTTGTACCCCTTCTTATAGATCTCGTAGATCTTCGAAGGATTTATTTCGTTGGTATTGGCGTCATAGTTATCGACCGTTACTTCTTTCGCAGACGGGATATACGTCCATTGCGTGGTGCCATTATTTATTATTTCCTGCTCCGGAATTACCAGCCTGTACTTCTCCCCCTTAACCGTTATCTTACCTTTTGACTCTTCCTTCACACCTTCCGTTTCATTGGTCATGGTGGTAGTAATGTTTGCCTCAAAGGAAGTAAAGGCTTTATATTTTTTACTCATCTCATCCAGGGTTGTGAGCGCCTGGGGATCGTATTGCGCAAAAGCAGCCTGAACTGCAACGAGTGAAAAGATCAGGAAAATGAAATTTTTCATGGAATGACGTTGGTAAACAAATTGATTAAAGCCGGTGGCGAAAATAGGCTACTGACCGTGTTTTTCCTTCAAACTATTCAATAATTGTTCCAAACTCAGCTGGTCCTTGATCAGAACCTCCCGGGCTTTGCTGCCCTCAAACGGCCCTACAATGCCTGCAGCCTCTAACTGATCGATTAACCGGCCTGCCCGGTTGTAGCCCAGCTTCAGCTTACGCTGAAGAAGGGAGGTGCTACCTTGCTGGTGATTAACCATGAGCTGAGCTGCCTCCTCAAATAAGACGTCACGCTCGGATAAGTCAACGGAAGAAGCTCCGCTTTCATCTTCGCCTTCAAATTCCGGAAGTAAATAAGCAGAATCATAGCCGCGTTGTGCGCCAATGAAATCACAAAGCTTTTCAATCTCGGGTGTATCAACAAACGGGCATTGGATGCGGATGACATCCGAGCCAGATGACAACAGCATATCCCCTTGTCCAACAAGTTGATCAGCTCCACCTGAATCAAGAATTGTGCGTGAGTCAACTTTAGAAGTAACGCGGAATGATAAACGTGCGGGGAAGTTTGCTTTAATAACACCTGTGATAACATTCACCGAGGGTCGTTGTGTTGCTACAACGAGATGAATACCAATCGCACGGGCAAGTTGTGCAAGACGGGCAATCGGGGTTTCAACTTCTTTACCAGCCGTCATCATCAGGTCGGCAAGCTCATCGATTACTAAAACGATGTACGGTAAGAACCGATGACCCTCTTTTGGATTCAATTTCCGGCCAACAAATTTTACATTGTATTCTTTTAAGTTACGAGCTCCTGCATCTTTCAGGATTTCGTACCGGTTTTCCATTTCAATACACAACGAGTTAAGCGTGTGTACAACTTTTTTGGTGTCGGTAATGATTGCTTCTTCACTGTTTGGAAGCTTGGCGAGATAGTGCCGCTCAATCTTGCTGAAGAGCGACATTTCGACCTTTTTCGGATCCACGAGCACAAATTTCAGTTGCGATGGATGTCTCTTATATAAGAGTGAGGCAAGGATCACATTCAAACCAACGGATTTACCCTGACCGGTAGCACCCGCTACCAGTAAGTGCGGCATCTTGGCAAGATCAATGACCAACACCTCGTTCGAGATCGTTTTACCGATTGCAATCGGAAGCTCCTTATCGGTTTTAACAAAGGCTGGTGATCCAAGCACCGAGCGAATGCTTACCATCTCGCGATTTTTGTTTGGCACTTCAATACCAATAGTTCCCTTACCGGGAATTGGTGCGATGATACGGATACCCAAAGCCGCAAGACTTAGCGCGATATCATCTTCCAGGTTTTTAATGCGAGAGATCTTAATACCTGCCTCAGGCACAATTTCATAGAGTGTTACGGTTGGACCGATCGTAGCTTTAATGCTGGTGATGCCAATCTTAAAGTTGGTAAGCGTTGCCAGGATTTTATCCTTGTTCTGATTTAATTCCTCCTGGGTTACCTGAACTTTACCGACTTCGTATTCATTCAAAAGTTCAAGCGGAGGAAACTTATAGCTGCTTAAATCGAGCGTTGGATCATACAAACCTTTCTCTTCTACAAGCTTATCGGCAGTTTCGTCTGTTTCGGTTCGCTCTTCAACGATAAAGTCAGGTTGCTTGATTTCCTTTTTCGCTTCCGGTTGCTTTTCAAGCTCAAGCTTTACTTCGTTTACCGGAACTTTAGTTTCGGGTGGTTTTACCAGCACAACGGGTTCAGGTATCGTCTGATCTTCCTTTATCCACTTATCCTTGTCATCGGTGTATTCAGCTGGAGAATCTGCTCCTGCTAAAATTGCATCGTTGCCCATCGGCTTGGGGTCCTTCACCTGGAAGGCATTAATGGCTGTTACGTTAAAGAAAAAGATGATGAAAATGAAAAGCGAGAGCACCAATAATAAAAACGTTCCCCACCCCAGCAGGCCATGCGACACCAACGCTAAATTATAGCCTAATCCTCCACCCAGAAAACTCCATTCGGTAACGCCATCGACACTGAGTGTTAAGTATCCGAATAACAAACTCAGCCACAAACCTGCAAACACTGAAAATACGGCAACCGGCAGAATCGGAAACAGCGTGCGCTTGAATGCCATTTTAAAACCGATCAAAAAGAAAATTGGAGGGATCAAAAATGCAGCAATTCCAAACCAGCGATAAATGAAATAGTGTGACGTAATGGCTCCGTATAATCCGAGCCAGTTCTCGGCTTCAATACCAGATTCGAGCAAGCCCGATTGCCCCATGCCTTCAACCACGCTCTGATCAGCCTTGCCCGTAAATAAATACGAGAACATAGCTATGAACAGATAGAGTGAAGAAACGATCAGCACAAAGCCAACTGCGAGCACGAACCGCGGGTCTTTCAGAAAATCGAGAGACCATTTAAAATTTCCTTTTGACTTTGAGCTTTTTGCCTTCTTTTCTTTTTCAGGCTTCTTGAAGGAATTTGTTTTAAAAGTGTTTTCTGCCATTTAGTTTAAAAAGTATTCAAATCTAAGCAAAATTTGGTAACCGAAAACCCATCTCGAGGTGCATTTAGAGCTCTTAAATTCACACTAAATCTTCCTTGATCTCGAGACATCTTTTTGCAAGCCTCGGTGGCAATGAACCGTAGTTATGGACAAAAAATTAAGGCGCCTTCTGATCAACATAACGGTGACAAACAGTTGTAGGCAAAATTTAAATATCTTGTCGCATATTTTTTTCCTTATGAAAGTTACCCCCACCAGTTTTAGAGGTCTCTACGTACTCAAACCGAATGTCTTTTCTGATGAGCGTGGCTCTTTTTCTGAAACCTATAACCTGCGAACATTGCAAGAACTTGGTATGCTTCATACGTTTGTTCAGGTCAATCAATCTTTTTCTACACACGGTGTTTTAAGGGGCTTGCATTTTCAAAAGAATCCTTATGCGCAAACCAAATTAGTATGGCCAATCGCAGGCAGCATTCTGGATGTTGTAGTCGATCTGCGGAAAAATGAAGCTACCTTCGGAAAGTCATTTTCGATTGAACTCTCTGAAAAAAATAATTTACAACTACTTGTACCAAAAGGCTTTGCGCATGCCTTCGTAGTATTGTCAGAAACGGCTCGCGTACTGTACCAATGTGATTCGCACTACCACAAGGCCAGCGAAGGAGGGATTCGTTTTGATGACCCTGACTTGAGTATAGATTGGAAGCTTTCGACAGCAAAATTTGTTCTGTCAGAAAAGGATAAAAACCTTCCCTTTTTACGCGATTTAGACTACCATTTTTAAAAAATACCCCACAATCATCCCCTTTCTGGTAAACTGGTGGCGGTTTTTAGCGGCAGAAACGATTTTTGATACTGCTTGCGCCAATTACTCAATATTAACCCGGATATACGCTAAATTTGTGCCCCCTAAAATAAACTTAATCGTTAGCGTATGCTAAATGGAAAAAGCGTGCTGATCACGGGTGGCACCGGGTCTTTCGGCAAGATGTTTACCAAGCTGATTTTGGAGAGATACCCGCAGGTAAAGCGTCTAGTCATCCTCTCAAGGGATGAGCAGAAACACTATCAGATGGAAATGGAGTACCCAGAGGATAGGTACTCGGCACTTCGTTATTTTATTGGAGATGTACGGGATGAAAATCGCTTGATTAGTGCATTTGAAGGAATTGATATTATCATTCACGCTGCCGCCATGAAGCACGTGCACTTGGCAGAATATAACCCTATGGAATGTGTCAAGACAAACATTTTGGGTGCAGAAAATGTCATCAATGCGGCCCTAAAAACGGGCGTAAAAAAGGTTGTGGCATTATCCACCGACAAGGCTGCCGCTCCAATCAACTTGTATGGAGCTACCAAACTGGCTTCTGACAAGCTTTTTATTGCCGCAAATAATATAAAGGGAAAGCGAGACATTACCTTTTCGGTCGTTCGATATGGAAATGTTATGGGCTCTAATGGATCGGTTATGCCTTTCTTCCTGAAGAAACGAAAAGAGGGGATATTGCCAATTACCGATAAAAGAATGACTCGGTTTAACATCTCATTGGAAGACGGGTGTCAAATGGTCTTCAATGCCATTGAAAATGCGTGGGGTGGGGAAATATTTGTTCCAAAAATACCGTCTTATAATGTGGTGGATGTGGCGACTGCTATTGCGCCTGATTGTAAACAAGTGGAGATTGGGATAAGACCTGGAGAAAAATTGCACGAAGAAATGATTACAGCATCTGATTCATTTAATACCCTTGACCTCGATAAATATTATGCTATACTTCCGCAGCAGCCCACTTTTAATGTGGATGAATACAAAAAACATTTTAACGCAAAAGTAGTTCCGCTGGGCTTTAGCTATAGCTCAGACAATAACACTGAATGGGAAACTGTTGAGAGTCTTCGCAAGCTGATTAAAACATATGTGGATCCAACGTTTGAAATAGGAAATTAATGAATCCATCCATACCGTACGGAAAACAATCCATTACAAAAGAAGATGATGATGCTGTTATTGCAGCATTACATGCTGATTTTCTAACACAGGGTCCAACGGTAGCAAAATTTGAAAAAGAATTTGCTGCCTATGTGGGGTCAAAATATGCCGTAGCCGTTTCTAACGGTACAGCCGCGCTGCACCTCAGCGCTTTGGCTCTGGGTGTCAATAAAAATACTAGAGTAATAACAACTCCAATAACCTTTGCAGCGTCCGCGAACTGTATTTTGTATTGCGGTGGTCAGGTGGAATTTGCCGATATAGATCCTGCAACAGGTGTACTCGACATCTATCTCGTTCGAAAAATGCTAGAGGGAAAGCCAAAGGGATATTATCATGGAATTATTCCAGTTGATTTTGCCGGCTATCCGGTCAATCTCGAGGCGTTTAAAAAACTTGCTCTTGAATTCGGGCTTTGGATAATTGAAGATGCCTGTCATGCTCCGGGCGGATATTTTACTGATTCAAAAGGGATAAAACAATTTTGCGGTAACGGGCAATTTGCAGATACCAGTATTTTCTCTTTTCACCCAGTGAAGCACATTGCAACCGGAGAGGGTGGCATGATTACGACCAATAGCGAAGAGCTTTATCAAAAGCTCTTAAAATTGCGTACGCATGGAATTACAAAAGATCCTCTTCAACTAAGTCAGCATGATGGGGACTGGTACTATGAAATGCAAGCGCTGGGGTTTAACTATCGTATTCCCGATATTCTATGTGCGCTCGGATTATCGCAATTAAAAAAAGCTGATGAAAGACTTATTAAACGAAAAGCAATCGCTGAAAAATATGATCAAGCCTTTAAAAACAATAAACGAATACAGCCTTTAACTCCGTCTCAAGTCTTAACCAATGAAGACTTGTCACATGCCTATCATTTATATATTATTCGAACGCGCGAACGGTTAGCGCTCTATAAACATTTAAAGGCTAACAGTATCTTTGCACAAGTACATTACATACCTGTATACAAGATGCCCTATTATCAAAATAACGGATACCAACATGTCGTTTGTCCCGAGGCAGAAATTTATTATAGTGAATGCTTGAGTCTACCGATGTATCCAACGCTCACTAACATTGAGCAGAATTTTGTAATTGATACCATTAATAACTTCACAAACAGTTTATGAACAACAAACAAGAACATTTTTGGGATGGCGAATTTGGAAAAGATTACACCGATCGTAATACCCGGGTAGACGAAGATTTGAATAAAATATATCAAACCTGGTATAACGTTACACGGAAGGAAATGAATGAAGCGTTTTTAGGTTCGCTTCCAAAGGATACCCGCATTCTGGAAGTAGGATGTAATACCGGCATGCAGTTGGCAAATCTAAAATCCATGGGCTTTACATCCCTGTATGGAATTGAGCTCCAGGCGTATGCAGTTCAGAAAGCAAAAGATTACACTCAGGGAATAAACATTATTCAGGGGTCAGCATTCGATATCCCTTTTAAGGATGGCTTTTTTGATCTTGTCTTTACCAGTGGCGTGTTAATTCATATTGCACCTGAAAATTTACCCTTAGTGTTCTCCGAAATGCACAGATGCTCAAAGAAGTATATCTGGGGCTTTGAATATTTTGCTGAGGACGTCACGTCAATCAAATACCGTGGCAACGAAGGCTTTTTATGGAAGGCCAATTACGGTAAACTGATGCGGAATCAGTTTAAAGGATTATCCCTACTGAAGGAGCAGTTCTATCCATACGTTTCGGAAGCAGAGAAGGGAAATGTTGACTTTATGTATCTTCTGGAGAAGGGTGCTTAAAACGGGTATTATATCGCAGGCCAGAATGACCAGTACCCGGCTACCCGGGAAAATATTGCTTCGCACAAATGGCGCAACTGTTCTGGAGCACCACATTAATCGATTGGCCTGGAGCAAACTCCCTGTTTATATTGCTACTACAACTAACTTAACAGATGAACCCATTGTTGCATTAGCCAGGCGCCTAAAAATACCTTGTTACCGGGGCGATGAGCACGATGTGTTAAAACGATTCTTCGAATGTGCCCAACAATTTGAACTTGATGTAGTAATACGCGTAACTTCTGATTGTCCGCTGATTGACGGTTATCTAATAGCCGAGGGGCTGCAACGATTTATCGAACTGAAAAATGAAAATGTGTATTACTCCAATAGCCTCGTAAGAACTTATCCGCGCGGTCTCGATTTTGAAATATTCTCTTTTGCGCAATTAAAAAAAGCACACCTCCATGCCACCCTTGAGTCGGATAGAGAACATGTCACTCCCTATATTAATCAAAATAAATCGAAGGCTACGGTTGTTATAGATCATCTCGATCAGGAAGATCATAGTAATCTACGGTGGACGATCGACACGGTAGATGATTGGAAACTTATTCAGCTATTATTTGAAACCTATAATGTTGCAGATCTTTCCTATGCTAAAGTTTTAAAAATTGTTTTGGATCACCCCCAATTAACGACTATTAATAATCATATTAAACAGAAAGAAATTAAGTTATGAAATATTGTACGCGATGTGTAATGCCCGACACCAAACCAGATTTATTTCTTGATGAACAAGGTGTTTGTAATGCCTGCCGCAGTTTTGAAAAACGAAAGGAGATAGATTGGGACAAACGCAAAGAAGAATTTTTCAAGGTGTTTGAAAAATACAAAACGAAAGACAGCTCTAACTGGGATTGCATCATTCCTGTGAGTGGTGGAAAAGACAGTACGTATCAGGTTTTAAAAGTACTTCAGCAAGGGCTTAATCCGCTTTGTGTGACGGCTACCACATGTCACCTGTCAGATTTAGGTAGAAAGAACATAGAGAACATCAAAAGCTTTGGAGTGGACTATATTGAATTCTCTCCGAATATTGTTGTTAGAAGAAAATTGAACAAGGTTGGGTTGACTCAGGTGGGTGATATTTCCTGGCCGGAACATGTTGGAATTTTTACTATTCCCGTTCGTGCTGCTGTTGAGTTTAATGTGCCCCTCATTGTGTGGGGAGAAAATTCTCAAAACGAATACGGAGGTCCCGCATCTGCAAGTGAAAATAACGTATTGAATAGAAGATGGCTGGAAGAATTTGGAGGTCTCCTCGGGTTGCGTGTTTCCGATTTAATCGGCCTCGAGGGCATTGAGAAAAAACATCTTATTCCTTACAGCTACCCTAGCGATGAGGAGTTAGCAAGGGTTGGTGTATCTGGGATATTTTTAGGCTATTATTTTCCTTGGGATGGATATAGTAACGCGTTGATTGCACAAGCTAATGGATTTGTAACAAAACAAACTGTTGTTGAGGGATCCATAGTTAACTATGAAAACCTGGATAATTATCAAACGGGAATTCACGACTATTTTAAATATCTGAAGTTTGGATTTGGAAGGTCTACCGATATTACTTGTCTGCATCTGCGGAGAGGGAGAATATCACGAGAATTTGCTGTCGAGTTTGTAAATAAGCATGATGGAAAGTTCCCCTGGACATATCTTGATAAACCTATCCAGGAAATTCTGGCACCCTTGGAACTGACCATTGATGAGTTCATTAAATTGTGTGACCGCTTTACAAACAAGAAAATCTTTCTGACCGATGCACGTGGGAATCTGATCAAGGATAAGGATGGAAACCTTACAAAGATAAAGTATGCTGAAAAGTAGAGCAAAATACTGACTCATGAGTGTCTTAATTATTGATTACGGCATGTGCAATCTGGGCTCTGTAAAAAGAGCCTTTGAAGAATGTGGAGCTTCAGCGTTTATTTCCGATAATCCGCGTGATGCGGAGAAGGCTTCACATCTGGTGCTGCCCGGAGTTGGTGCTTTTGGTGATGCGATGCGTAATATTGTTTCGGCAGGTTGGGATGTGGCTATTAAGAAAAACGTTCAGGAACAAAATATCCCCCTACTTGGAATCTGTCTGGGTATGCAATTGCTCGCGGAAAAAGGTTTTGAGGGTGGTGGGGAGCACCAAGGTTTAGGCTTAATACCTGGTGAGGTTATTAAAATTTATAATCAAACCCCGGCCACCACATTTCGTGTACCCCATATCGGGTGGAATGAAATCTTAAAAAAGCAAGACCATCCCTTACTTAATAAACTGGAGGCTAATACCGATTTCTATTTTGTTCACAGCTACTTTTTCCAGGCATCAAATTCTGCAGATGTGTTGTCTACTACACATTATGGGTTGGACTTCCCCTCTGTTGTCGGTCGAGATAAAGTGATGGGTGTTCAATTCCATCCTGAAAAAAGTTCCAGGGCCGGTTTTCAAATCCTGCGAAACTTTTTAAACTTTAACTAGCATGCTAAAGGCAAGAATTATCCCCACAATTCTATGGAAGGACTTTGGTATTGTGAAGGGAATTGGTTTTAACAGTTGGCGAAGAGTAGGTTCTCTACTGCCCGCCATAAAAGTGTATAACACCCGTCAGGTTGACGAACTTATTATTGTAGATATAACAGCTTCAGCTGACGAGCGTGAACCTGACTACGAGGTTATTGATGAAATTGCAGATGAGTGCTTTGTTCCGCTAACCGTGGGAGGTGGGGTTAAAAGCATTGAGCATATTAAAAAGTTACTGAGGGCTGGCGCAGATAAGGTAGCTATTAATAGCAGTTGCTTCAGCAACCCGGAATTAGTTTCGAGAGGAGCTGATTTATTTGGTACGCAATGTATTGTTGTTAGTATCGATGTAGTTAAGCATGCCGATGGGCGGTATGAGTGTTACAAAAACAGTGGAAAAATACCTACCGGTAAAAATCCAATAGATTGGGCCAGAGAAATGGAACTCAGAGGAGCGGGAGAATTACTTATAACCTCTATTCACAATGATGGAACAATGAAAGGGTATGACATCGACTTAATTAAAAGTATTACCGATACGGTTGGTATTCCTGTCATTGCATCTGGCGGAGCAGGAAAGTATGAAGATATGTATCAAGCACTTACTACCGCACATGCCTCTGCGGTGGCTGCAGCCAGCATATTCCATTTTACAGAACAAACACCACTCGAGGCAAAGCACTATTTAAGAACAAAGGGGGTATTAGTTAGAAAAAATTAGTGACCAAAAAAAGAATCATTTTTCGTGCAGATGGTGATGCTAAAATCGGCTTAGGCCACGTTTCAAGGTGCCTGGCCTTGGCAGAGTTATTAGCGGACGAGTATAGTATTTCCTTTGCCATTCAGGTGCCCGGTCAGCATATTGTAGATAGCATTTCTAAACTTGCACTTGAACTTATTACGCTCCCCTCTTCTCACGCTGGTTCGCTCGCATTTATCACAGAACTTGACCCACACCTCACAGGCGATGAAATTATTGTGATCGATGGCTATCATTTCGATACCACGTACGAACAACGCCTTAAGTCAAAGGTGGGTGCAGTCGTGAGTATTGACGATCTGTGTAATCGTCATTTTGTTTCGGACGCTGTATTTAATTTTTGTGGCGCTTTTCGAACACAGGATTATTCCAGAGAATATTACACGCAACTATTTCTTGGATTAAAGTACGTATTCCTCCGATCCCCTTTTTTGATGAACACTCCTCTTACCGATAAGAAATTCAGTAGTCGCTTGTTCTTAAACATGGGCGGAGCAGATTTAGGAAACGAAACGCTAAAAATTCTGACAGAACTTGATTCAATGAATTATCCAGGAGCAATAGAGGTAACTGTTGGAGGGAGCTACCCGCATCTCAACTCACTTGAATCAATCACTAAAAGTCGAAAGTCAATAAGACTGCATCAAGGTTTGACTGCTGAGGAGATGTTCGCGAGTATGAGGCGGTGTGCAATCGCCATTACTCCACCCAGCACTGTTGCCTTAGAGTTTTTGAGTACCGGTGGCCTTGCATACTTATATCAAACAGCCGATAACCAGGCATACCAGAGAGCTTATCTTCTCGATTCTAACTTGGCGTATGAATATTCGACTTCCAAATTGATGGATGTACGCGAACAGAAGTCTCTCTTTGATAAAGCCATTCAAAATCAAAAAGAAATTTTTGACGGTTCGTCAAAGGCACGGGTTAAAACCGTATTTAAGCAAGTGCGGCTTTCTTCTCAATTAGTATTGAGAAATGCTACAACGCGTGATATGGAGCAGTGCTTTCAATGGGCTAATGATCCAGAGGTTCGTAGATATTCCTATACTACAGAACCAATTTTATGGGAAGGTCATTGTCAATGGTTTGAAAAGAAATTAGCTGATCCTTCCTGCTTCTATTTCATGGCTGAGATTGATGGCCAACTTATCGGTCAGATTAGGTTTGATTTTTTAAAAGATGATAATGCCTATCAAATCAGTTACACCCTTGACAAGAACTGCCGGGGTAAAGGTTTGGGCTACTATCTTCTGGTGAAAGGCGTGCAAGCGTTGGGACGCATAACGACCTTCGAAAAAATTATTGGATATGTTCAATCCTCGAATGTGGCTTCGATTAAAGCTTTTCAAAAGGCCAGCTTTACATCACATATAAGCGATAATTACCCAGATTCCTTTAAATTTGAACTTTTTAAGGGAATATGAATGCAATTCAGATCGGAAAAGTAGCCATTTCGGAGAATCACCGCCCTTTTATCATAGCTGAAATGTCGGGCAATCACAATCAATCGATTGATCGGGCAAAAGAAATTATTAGGGCTGCTGCTGAAACGGGTGCACATGCTGTTAAATTGCAGACCTACACTGCGGACACGATGACGATTAATCATCGGGGAGGTTTGTTTGATATCACAGACAAGAATTCACTGTGGTATGGAAGAAATCTGTATGAACTTTACGAGGAAGCTCATACTCCCTGGGAGTGGCATAAACCACTGTTCGACTACGCCAAGCAATTAGGGTTGATTTGCTTTAGCACTCCCTTTGATGATACAGCAGTTGACTTTTTAGAGAGCCTGCATGCACCTTGCTATAAAATTGCCTCATTTGAAAACACAGATCACCCGCTTTTAAAAAGAGTCGCTCAAACAGGCAAACCTGTTATTATGAGTACAGGTGTAGCATCGATTAATGATATTATAGAATCGGTACAGGTCCTTAAAGAAAACGGTTGCAGTCAGCTAGTTTTACTGAAATGTACAAGCACATATCCGTCAACGCCCGAAAATACTAACCTAATTTCTATTCCGGTTCTACAACAGATCTTTCCTGATTGTACAATCGGCTTAAGTGACCATACCATGGGTATCGGTGCCAGTATTGCATCAGTTGGGCTGGGTGCAAGGGTAATTGAAAAACACTTTACGTTACGAAGAGCGGACGGTGGAGTTGACAGTACCTTTAGTATGGAGCCAGAGGAGATGAAAGCGCTCGTTGTGGAAAGTGAGCGAGCCTTTCTAGCAATGGGCAAGGTGCAGCTTACCGTTCAAAAAATTGAAGAGAAAAGTCAGGCCTTTAAACGCTCCATTTATGTAGTTAAGGATATAGAACAAGGCGGTATTTTTACACGGGAAAATATTCGCATTATACGCCCCGGTGATGGTATGGCTCCGAAATATTATGATGAAATAATTGGAAAGCGATCATCGCAGAAATTAATCACGGGCACGCCTTTGAAGCCTGCGTGCGTAGTGTAATCGGATTAAAAAAAAGTATTCGTTCATGAAAAAAATTTTGAGACAGTTCTTATTGGTGAGGGAAGTAAGGTGGTTAGTGGGTAAATTAAGATTTCACTACTTAACAAAACTTGCTGGTAAAATAAGAACTCTTGAATCGAAGGATGCCATCGATCACACCATCATGCATAATCTCAAATCACTGGCAGTGTTTGGTGGCGTTCGCATGGAAAAAATAATTAAGCCATTGTCGGTACTCGAGAATGTTTCTAAAGATGCGAAGATACTAGTTATTGGTCCGCGAAATGAGGATGATATACTAAGTCTCATTGGACATGGATTTAATTCAAAAAACATTACAGGGCTTGACCTTATTTCATACTCTCCCTTTATTGAGGTTGGAGATATGCACCAAACGCGATTTGACAATTCTCTTTTTGATGTACTCATTTGCGGCTGGACGCTGAGTTATAGCAACCAACCCGATAAATTTGCTACCGAGGCGACTAGGATCGTAAAAAACAATGGAATAATTGCTATTGGCGTTGAGTATTCAACGTTGACGGAAGAACAAGCCGTGAAAGTTCACGGAGGATACGATTTAAGGCCCGATACGGTTGAACGAATAAATTCAACTCATCAAATATTAAATCTATTTTCTGGCCACGTCAAAGATATTTTCTTTCAACATGATGCGCCCAACAAAGTTTCTCATACGGATAAACTTGCCAAACACGTTTCTAATGTTGTTATCATTTTTTCAATAAAAAAATAGTTAATCTACTTCTATGCTGCTTGACAAGATTGGGTTTTTTCTAATGCGCAAAGTTACAAACAAGGCCATCATGGATAAAATCATCGACATGAAAACCAGGCGCCTAGGTAAAATTATTATCCCTGATAGAAGCTCAGCTTTTGTACGCGATAATAACATAAACGTACATGCTGAAAATCTTGCAACAGATGGTTATACAATCTTAGACAATAAGCTCAGCCTGGAGAAAGTACAAGCAATCCTGAGCTACGCTGAAAAAATTAAGTGTTACGATACCTACAGAACTGATTCTGAACCTATTGACCCGCATAATGCTCCCGCAGAAACGCATGTCGCAAACTACAAACGAGAGGACCTTGTTAAATTTCAGCCCATCCTGGCTATCGCGAACGATTCCGGGCTGCTCAAAGTTGTCCAGGAATTCCTCGGTGCGAAACCAACCATTTCAAACATAAATATGTGGTGGTCTTTTGGCGGAAGAAAACAAGCTGAGCACGCTCAACTTTTCCACCGCGATTTAGATGACTGGCGATTCTGCAAACTCTTTATCTATTTAACCGATGTGCGAGAGGAATCCGGACCTCATGTGTATGTCAGGAAATCATCGCAATCGCCTCTTTTCAGAAAGATCAGGAGATATTCCGATGCTGAAATTGAAGAAACTTTTGGTACGGAAAATGTTATGCGGTTTACTGACACAAAGGGAGCAGCTTTTATAGTTGACACGTATGGTTTCCATAAAGGATTATTGCCAAAATCTGATAATCGTCTTTTGTTGCAGATACAATATTCGTTGCACCCCATTGGTGTAGAAAATTATGAACCTGTTGAGACCAATAAAAATGCCTACGATTCATATATCAACAGGTTAATATTGAAAAGTTAACTGCACTTTTATCACGTGCTCGGTGAGGAAAAAAAGAAAATCATGAAATCATTGAGAAAACTGGTAACCTTTTTGCTTTGTCTTGTATTTCCAGTGCGTTTGATTTTTTGGCTACTCAACATGATGGGCCACCATGTCCACGCTACAGCCAAAATTGGTTTTTCAATTATCTGGATAAACGGATTGCTGGTTCTCCGGGAAGCAACTCGCATCGGAAAGTTCAATGTTATTAATAATAATGGAATCGTTATCGAAAAAGATGGATACATTGGAAATTTTAACAAGTTAAATGGTCCTTTCGAAATCATACTGGAAAAGGGAGCAGCGATTGGGAACGCCAATAAATGTTATCGAGCTCCTCTTGGAGTGACGTATGGCAATGCACAATTAAGACTTGGGGAATTGTCAAAAATTACTTCCCGGCATCAGGTTGATTGTACACGCAGCATCACCATTGGTGCATTCAGCACGATTGCTGGTCACGACAGCCAGCTGTGGACGCATGCATATTATCATGATAGAACAGGTCCGGGCAGATTCCGGCTTGATGGAACAATTGAGATCGGTGACAACGTAAATATTGGCTCGCGTTCTGTGTTAAATTGCGGTATAAAAATAGCAGACGGTGTTGTGATCGGCTCAAATTCTTCCGTTTCTAAATCATTGTTAAAGGCTGGATCTTATGTTAGTCAACCCCTTCGCTTTATCGAAAACAGCGGAGATCAGCGCTCACGTTTCAAGAAAATCGAAGATCCTTCAATTTGTGAACAAGTTTACGAAAAATTGAGTTGATAGTTATCATGCCTTTCATACCCAAATTTTAATCAGGAATGTTAGCGGCCATCCTGAAAAACTATCGTAAGAAAAAGGGTCTAGTGATTTTTTTTGTTCTAACGTACTTGGACAAGGGGATATCTTTTGCCCTTCCGCTGGCAATTCTCTTTATCCTAAAAGACAAATCGCTTTATGCGTTTGTAGAGGTTGCTTTCTCCTACGCCACAATTGTGATGGTTTTAGTTGAGCTAGGGTTGAGTAACTACCTTTTTTGGGGATACAAGGAAACGAGCAACAAAGACGTGTTTATTGAGAAGGCCCAGGTCTTTTTCAGAGCATCGATTTTTCTCTACTGCCTGCTTTCTATTTGTGTGCTTGTTTGGCTCTACACCATAAGCCATCCATTTTTCATCTTATACACAGTAATTGCGGCCAGAACGCTCTATATTTTTTACCTGAATTTTTATTCAAACATTTTTCGTTTAAAAGATACGCCTTCGAAAATCTATTGGATCTCCGTTGCTATCAACCTTTCGTCCGTTGTGATGGTCCTGATCGCTTATCATTTTAAGCTACCGAATACCATTCTATTTTTTATTTTACCATCCGCAGCATTCGTAATAAGTGTTAGCTTCAAATTTATACTTGAAATAAACCTGTTTTTTGTTCGAGAGTTTCTAGCTTTTCTTAAGGACGCTCTTAGATTCTCCTGGCCCATTATTCTCAATGTACTTGCTATGAGTTTCATCAACAATTACGCAAAAATTTATGCCTATGGGCACCTGTCAGAATCGGAGATGGTCCAGATATCTTATATTATGAGAATTGGACTTCTTATTCAATTAAGTCATGCCGCATACGCCTCTTACTTTTCTAAAACCCTGTTCATGGATAAAAGTAAAAAGTTTAATACGGTTATCTTCAAACAGTATAGTTTTGTAATATTTTTCTCAATCCTGTTGGTACTCGCATTGATTCAAGCGACAAATCTTTTATTCTCCGAATACGTGTGGATTCCCTTTAGTTTATCTACGATGTTATTCCTTTTCCATATTGTTCTCTGGTGCTTTATAGGATACCTGGAATTGTATTTTGGGATAATGAATGCTAATCGATTGATCTTGTATTACTCCGTCATCTCATCTGTTGTCTATATTCTGCTCTTGAAATTCTACGGAGAGGTCAACTTGCTTCAACTCTCTATTTTTATGGTTACAGCAGGGTTGATCAACATCATATTAGTTTTAATAGGATTGCGTAAATTTCAGATATTTCGTAAAAATCCAGAACTGCTTAAATAACAGCACTCTTATTGTATGAATGAAGAAAAACAAAATGTGAGCATCTGTTTTGTAGGTAATTTCTATAAGACTTACTTATTCCATGAAATTGCCCAACACCTGTTAAAACATGGAATACGAGTATACTGGGTTGTAACGAAACTCGATCAGGACGCATTCCTTAAAAAGCACTATGACAGCAGCTGCATTTTGTACATTAATCGGGCATTTATTCATCGTGAAAATGAAGAGGTTGATGATTTCAAATTAAACGAATTGTTGTATGGGGACAGGGTCCTTCGGCACGAAATGGATAATGGTCTCAAGTATTTAACGCATATTCAAAAGCCTATCTATGATTTTCTGTTGGCAAACAGAGTTCGATTCATTTTTGGTGAAACTACATGGGCTCACGAATTGCTTTTGCAACGCATCGCAAAAAAAAGAAAAGAATTAAACTGCCAGTATTTGCAGTGCAGCGATATCAGAATTCCAAATAGCAGATTTGGCTTTTTTGTCGATGAGCGTGAACATACCATGCTGGAGTTTGACGAACCTTTTAATGGTGAAGTAATTAAGATCGAAAAGCCCAAGTATCTGGGGTTGATTGATAACATTCTAAAGAAAAACATTTCATTAGCAGGCAGGCTTAACCGGTTGAAAAGGTTCTTTAGCGGTGAGAATATTGAAAAGAATGACCCAAATGTAGTTACGAATAACCTCACCCGGTTCAAAATTGCTGCCACTGAAGAGATTAACAAATCTACCTATGGATTTATAAAAACAGCTAGTATTGATCAAATTGAAAATGAAAAATTCATCTTCTTCGGCTTTCACAAGCAGCCTGAAAACTCGATTGATGTTCACGGCCGGTATTATGAAGATCAGGCCGTAACCGTTAAGAATTTATGGAGATTGTTGCCTAGCGGATGGAAAATAGTTGTTAAAGAGCATACAAATGCAATTGGCGATCGATCATACTCTTTTTACAAGAGTTTATTAAAGTATCCCAATGTCATTCTAGCGCATGAAAAAATTGACTCAAAAGTGCTAATCGATAAAAGTCAGCTCGTGGTAACGGTGAGCGGAACAATGGCTTATGAAGCTGCGCTTTTGGGGAAACCATCCATCACGTTCGCGAAAGTCTTTTTTAATGGCATCAATTATTGTAAATCTGTTTCCCTCGCTGACTTGTTAGCGTATGAAAGCTTAACAACGCTCGTTCAGGAATTAAAATCCCAGGAAGATAACCGATTGAGTTTTAGCAGGTTTCTGATGAAAAACACTTTTGAAGGCTATATTAGTGATTATGTAACCGATCCTGTGGTGATGGAGGAAGCAAACGTTCAAAAACTTTCAAAAGGTTTTTTAAAACTTATTCAGCGGTATAGGTGATTTAATAAGTCTATTTCATGAATAAAATTGAATACTTTCTATGTGTATCACTTGCGCTAACTAACATATCGTTCTTTTCAATAGGATTTGCCGACTTTACGTTGTTTCATGGAACCCTGATACTTTTTATGGGCTATGTATTAGTCCGGGACTTCCCTGAAAAGCTGACAAGTATTAAAATTTCGACTCCGCTTACAATACTAATTCTATATATATCTCTTTCTAACTTCATTTTTGCTACTAACTATAAGGGGACATCTCTTATTTATTCAATCGTTATCATTATAGAATTAATCGTACTGTCAAGAATTTCAAGAAAACTTGAGCTGGATCAAATTCGTAAGATTACAAAGTGTATTATTTTATTATATACCCTAAGCATCTTCATTGAATTTCTCTTGATAAAATTCAATATTACGCCCACGGGAGCTTGGTCCGTAATTTTTCAAACATATAATGATGGTAAGCAGGTCCGTCCCATGGGCCTTGCAAATGAACCATCATATGCCGCCATTATTGTGGTATTTACGTTGTATGTTTTGCTTAGAAGCGAAAACTTTTTGTTTAGGCCAAAGGAATCCGGTTGGTACCTTGCCGCAATAATATCCATCTATTTGTCGAGCTCATCGTATGGATATGTATTGCTTTTCTTGCTCCTGTCATTTTTTGCATTCAAAAGTCACCTGTTTTCTTTTGCGTTAAAATTTATTGTAAAGAATAAGAGCGTTGGAATATTCATACTATCAATACTTGTTATTTCCTTGTTTGCCGTTCTTTATAATACTGAAAACAAATCATTTCAGCGATTGGCTACGATTTTCTCGATTTTAGGTGAAAATGGATTGAATTTCACCGGATTGTTTAATATTTCAAACACTGATAGTAGCGCGGGTATGAGAATTATTCCTACACTTCAGCTGATTGAATATTTTTCGCAAACCGATTTTATTTCGCTTTTATTTGGTCAAGGAGCCGGGCAAGCCACCTTTTTTTATTCAGAACTATGGGGACAGTTAACCCTAGTAGGTTTTATCCCTGCGTTTGTTTATAACTATGGATTGATAGGAACATTTGTTACACTCTCCAGCATTTTTCTTTCATTTCCACGTAAAAAGACGGTTCTGTTAATCATGTTCTCTTTGTTTCTTTTTAATGCAGATTTTAACACTCAAATTTTCGTATTTGTTGTGTTTACAGCTATGCTGTCAAGGCAAATCGAAAGTCTCAGTATCCCTTCAGAATCTAATGCAGTTACCAGGTTGGATCAACAAGATTAAATTCATTCTACTTCTTGAATAAGAAAATCAAAACTATTCTCCTTGTGTTCGGGCCTTTAGTCATCCTGGGTGCGATTATATTTTACTTAACTATAAGTTATCAGAGTATAGATAATCATGTTGAGTCAATCAATATTGTACTGAGCAAGCCACTTCAATCAGAGCCGCCAATAGGGTATATATTGGATAGTACGGAAGCACAGATGAATTTCAAAACAGTATTTCCCAGCCGGGAAATAAATGATTCAATATTATTTATTGATCTGAAAAAAGCGACCCAGCTTCGCCAATTCCGCCTCTACTTTTCTCCACATGCTGACACCATTAAAATCAGATCCATCGTCTTTCAATTCACCAATAAGGATCGCGCAAACGTCAACTTGGTTAAACTTAAAGGCGATGGCGTGAGGATCGTGAAGGAATGTAAAGATAACTTATGCCTCATTATTGAAAAAAATGACGGGTACGCGTATATCGAGACATCCAGATTCTACTATCCATCCGACTATCCTTTGATCGGATTATCAGCCCTGATATCCCTGCTGATATTGTATGGATCACTTATCGTACTAATCAAAGTTACCTTGCCATCCTTTGGCCCCCTTTCTTTACTTACTATTAGCCTTATAGTATTCATGTTTTCGATATTCCTACCACAACGATTTTATAATATTGCGCTTGCTTTAACAATTGTGCTTCATATCCGGAATTTCAAACTTCAACATTTCCTCGCCAATCGAGTAAACTTTTTCCTTTTTGGACTGTACATATTAATTGTGCTTAGTTTCCTAACTATTTCAGCTGATTATAACTTTAAGGCAATTGAGAAGTACACCCTTTTCCTGGTATTGCCCATTTTTGCTTCATGCATCGGAAATAACAGGGTGTTATTTTTCTTTTGCGTTTCAGCGCTCGTCATTGGCGCTGTTCTATTAGCTGGCGCCTCAATTGACATGGCAATTTTTAGGAATTTGGATGCTATTTCGTTTGAGAATTTTACAAGAACAATTCACCCTGTGTATTATTCCTATTTACTTTCCTTTTCTATATTTTACATTCAATTCACTTCTACTCAGCGATATAAACTTTTGCTTCAGGTGATTCTCCTCTTCCTGCTCATTTTGAGCGGATCGAAGCTTATAATTTTCGCTACACTGATTTTGCTTGCCTTTTCAGTAAAGAACAAAATTTATTTAATAATTGCTTCTATCATTATTTTATGTTTGTTATTTTTTGGGCCTGTCAGAGATCGGTTCGCTTCAATTATGAATGTAAGCGATTTAAGTATTGTCTCAGAAGATCATATTCAAAATCCCAACGACCCCAGATTGAATGGGTTAACGCTCAGGTTAATTCTTTGGCAGGAAAGTCTAGCGACTGATAATATTAAAGAGCTGTTAATTGGAAGAGGTGTCAGTTCAAATGCGAGTAAATCGCTGATGAACAAAATAAAAAATCGCGGATTAACTAATCATGCAGAATATAATGCTCACAATCAATATCTCACTACTTTTTTTGAGACAGGCTTGATTGGACTAATTCTGCTAATCAGCATGCTGATGTATTGTCTGTATCGGGGAATCATGGACAAGAATAGAGTTCTAATAGTGTTTACTATTCTCATGTCCTTTGCGATGATGTCGGAATCGATCCTTCAACGGGTAATGGGTATTACTTTCTTTTGTATAATTATGCTATTGCTTACTACTCATAAGTCGAACGAACCGACCGTAAATCAGGCTCAAAATTAAACCTAAAAGATCGGCCATAACCTTTTATCTATATAATAATGAGAATATTTGTTGATGCCCATGTGTTAGACGATTCCCACCAGGGAACAAGAACTTATATAAGAGGATTATACAGAGAATTGATAACAATCATGCCCAATACTTCCTTTTTTCTGGGGACTTACAATTACCAAACCCTTCTAAATGAAATTGGGGAGCATCCAAATGTTCATTTTGTTCAGCTGAAGCAAAAAAAAATTTTAAGGCTCCTGTGGGAGATTCCTCTAATAATAAAAAAGTATAAAATTGACTACGCTCACTTTCAGTATATTTCTTCTCCTGTTAAAAATTGCAAGCACATTGTTACTATTCACGATATTCTTTTCAAGGACTTCAAGGAGTATTTTCCGTTAAAGTATCGAATCGTTAATAATCTTCTTTTTTTTATCTCCGCAAAAAGGGCGGATTTACTATTCACCGTGTCCGAGTATTCACAACGAAGGATAGCTAAACATTATAGAATACCTATTGAAAGGATTGAAATAACTCCCAATGGTATTTCGGAAGAATTTTTAGAATTACCGAAGGTAATAAACTCATCTGTTATTCAGGAAAAGTATAAACTGGAAAAATTTATTCTCTATGTGAGCAGGGTTGAACCACGCAAAAATCACCTTTTGCTTCTACGGACTTTCAACGAGTTAAAACTTTGGGAAAAGGATTATAAGCTTGTTTGCGTAGGCAAAAAAGACTTTTCGTATAACGATATCGATGATTACCTTGCACAGTGCCCAGAGTCTTGCAGAAAGAACATACTTTTTCTGCAAAATATTAACAATACTGAATTGTTGGAATTTTACAGAAGGGCCACGCTATTTATTTACCCTTCGCTTGCAGAGGGTTTTGGTATTCCCCCAATTGAAGCCATTTCTGTTGGAACGCCTACACTCTGTTCTCACGCAACAGCAATGTCTGATTTTTCATTTTTGGGCGATGACCTGTTCAATCCCCATGATGGGAATGAGTTAAAAGGTAAAATCATTCAGAAGCTTTCAGGTCAGATTGATATAAACCGTATTTTGGCTTTAAAGCAATTAGTCACAGAGCGATACTCCTGGAAGAAGGCTGCCAAGACTTTCCATCATGCAATACAAAACCAACCAATACCTGTTAAACATATTTGAAAGACAATCACCGGTTTCTTTTGAGTATTGTTAATTTTGCGAGTTATGAAAATTGCTTTTTTAGGTACCAAAGGCATTCCCAACAATTACGGAGGATTCGAGCAATTTGCTGAATATCTGTCAGTAAAATTGGCCGACCGCGGTCATTCCATAACAGTCTATAACCCCAGTTACCATCCGTATCGCGAATCAACGTACAAAGGCGTAAGAATTCAGCGGGTCTATAGTCCCGAAAATCTAATCGGAAGTTCCGCCAATTTCATTTATGATCATTTATGCTTACGTCATGCACTGAAAGGCGAATTCGATATTATTTATGAAGCTGGCTATCACAGTGTTTCGTTTTCGTATAAATTACTGAATGTTCGTGCAATCAAACACCCGGTTGTCATCACCAACATGGATGGTATTGAATGGAAAAGAGCAAAGTGGAATTTCCTGGTTAAGCAATTGATTAAGATTCTTGAGAAAATTGCCGTAAAAAATTCGCATCATCTGATCTCCGATAACGTGGGTATTCAGGAGTACTATAAAAATGTTTTAAAGAGAGATTCATTCTATTTACCCTATGGTGCTGATGTACCCGCGGATTTTAATAGTTCCCTCCTGCTGAAATATTCCCTAACGCCCCACGATTACTTTATCCTTGTGGCCAGGCTTGAGCCGGAGAATAATGTGGAGATGATCATTAAAGGTTTCTGTAATTCAACCTCCCCAAAGAAACTTCTAATCGTAGGCAACATAAATAGCTACGGAAAGGCTTTGCTCAAACGATATACGGATGACAGACTGCTATTTGTGGGGGGTGTTTATAACAAAGCTGAACTGGATTCACTCAGGCATTTTTCACTAGGCTATTTTCATGGTCACTCGGTGGGCGGTACAAACCCTTCACTGCTTGAGGCCATGGCATGCTCATGCTTTATTATGGCCCACAATAATCCCTTTAATAAAACCGTTCTCCTAGAAGCTGCTGACTACTTTATTTCACATGAAGATATCTCCGCATGGATAGATTCAATAGATTCGAGGAGAGAATTAACTGGTGATCGGTATATTGCATTTAATACAGAAAGAATCCGCACTACTTTTAACTGGGAACAAATTACATCTGTTCACGAAACACTGTTTGAGCAACTAATAGCAAAAAAATAATGTCTACTTTCGTATGAAGTATTTCGGAGCAATAACACGATTCGAGGTTCTTCGCAGTCTTCTCCTGTTATTTGTTTTCTCTATTCCGCTCTCGCAAGCAGTAAGTTCAGTGCTACTGATTGTTACGTGCTCAGTCTGCTTTTTTGTCGGTGACGCGACCTTGAGTTTTAAGTCTTTTTTTAGAGATTCATGGGATATGATCTTTTACGTTGCTGTACTTGCCTTTGGACTATTATTTAGTGAAGACTTGATGTTGGGCCTTAAGGTCATTGAGACGAATCTTTGCTTTCTGGCAGTGCCAACTATTTTCAGCCGGATTCGAGTATTTGATAAAAAACTGCTGAGTCACATCTTCTATTCGTTTGCTGCAGGTCTCGGCATAGCGTGTCTTATTTGTATCGGGCACGCCACTGTTCAGTACAGCACTACGCATGATGTGAACTCCTTTTTCTTTTATAACCTAACGGAAATCGTAAATCTTCAACCCACCTATTTTGCGTATTATCTCATTTTTGTAATTGCGTACGGCTTGTATCAATTTTACTACCACGATACTATATTAAATCGCTACGCCTATAGCCTATGCCTCTTGTTTTTCTTTTTTGTGCTTATGCTCACAGGCGGACAAACAGCATTCGTAAGCGCGATATTGGTTTGTTCATTTTTTATCTTGAAATTTCTAACCGAGCACAAAACTTCCTATAAACGAATTTCTATTGGGCTAGTAATTTTTATGATACTTGGTATGTTTGCCGCCACGTTCGTTAGTGATGGTGGCGATCGAAAATTGGAATTGAATGATGCCTGGGATCGATTGGTGTTGTGGGAATCTGCCATTGAAGCAACACCTAATGTGATGGTAGGTGTAGGAACCGGTGACTATAAAGCAGTATTGAATAGCTATTACGTGGCGCACGGCATGACCGATTTTGCCAAAGAGAGCTTCAATGCTCATAACCAATTTATCCAACTACTTTTCTCGAATGGATTGATAGGTGTACTAGCTTTGGTGATAATGCTCGCCCGCCCGATGTACTTATCAGCTAAAAATCAAAACCCGGTCGGGATTTTGCTGTTCTTTCCTTTTCTGATTTATGGTACGACTGAAGTGTTTTTGGGTCGTTATCAGGGAGTGGTTTTCTTTGTTTTTCTTCATCAGTTTTTAATTGCTAAAATAAACAACGAGAAGAAACCTCTGTCCGAGATGTAAAAAATAAAGCATTTGTTAATGTCATACTTTTATAAAATATTTTTCTTTATTGTTGACCTTTTATTGCTAAACGCTTCAATCTTACTTGCATCGTATATACATAATAATTCTTTTTGGGCCACCGATAAAATTGGGATCATCTATTTACTTATTTATAGCAACCTCGCGTGGTTCTTCTTAGTTCTGGTTTCCAATCCCTATAGCATTAAGAAAAGTTGGACTGTTTCCAAAATCATTAAGAATCAGGTTGCGTTTATTTTTATCCATGTATTAGTCGTGGCTTCGCTAATCTTTTTCTTTAATAGAAATTATACCCTTGCTCAGATAGCACTTATCTACGGCTTATTCACTCCCGTATTTTTCCTGTATAGGGTGATGGCATACTATTTCCGAAAGGTTGTAAATAAAGAACCGAAGCACAGGAATTTTATTTTGATCGGAAGAAACTCGCTATCTGAGGGGGTGCGTAAATTTTATCTTCTAAATCAAGACTTGCACTATAACTTCAAAGGGTATCTTGATTTGGACACGGATGATTTCCAGGTGGAGAAAATACAGGAATTTTGTGCGGAGCATGAAATAAATGAAATCTACCTCTGTGCACCAAAAGTTACACAAAATCAATTAAGACAATTGATCAACTTTGGACTCGATTCATTGATAAAGGTAAAACTACTTATGAATTCCGGGGATCAAGGTGGACTTGCATTACGGCTGGAACAGTACGATGCGCTTCCCGGTCGCGGAATGAGTATAATACCGCTGGATGAATTAGGGAATCAATTTATAAAACGATTGTTTGATTTAATTTTCTCTTTTGTTTTTCTGATTCTGGTGATGTCATGGTTAATACCTCTGCTGGGAATTATTATTAAGTTAGAATCCAGAGGCCCTGTATTCTTCCTTCAGCGGAGAAGTGGAAAGGATAACAAGCCATTCAATTGTCTTAAGTTTAGAACAATGGTGGTCAATACTGATGCCGACATTAAGCAGGCCACAGGTGATGATCCGAGGATAACCAAACTTGGCAAGTTTTTACGAAAAACCAGTATTGATGAATTCCCTCAATTCATTAACGTCTTTATCGGCTCGATGTCTGTTGTTGGTCCCAGGCCACATATGTTAAAACATACCGATGAGTACAGCAAGTTAATTGAGAAATTTATGGGCCGACACTATGTGAAACCAGGAATCACAGGGTTAGCGCAATGTCTGGGCTACAGAGGTGAAACAAAATCTTTATCGGATATGGAGAATCGCGTGCGCCTGGACGTTTACTACATTGAAAATTGGACTTTTTGGCTTGATATTAAAATGGTATTCTTAACCGTAGTTAGTCTAATTCGAGGTAGTGAAAAGGCCTTTTAGCACGATATCCCTAATATTTTAGTATCAATTTTAATTTTTGCAATTTTGCATTCTTACTAGTTTATGGAATCCAACCGACAACTTACCTCCAATCAGTCAGACGAAATCGATCTGGTAGCACTTTTTACAAGATTCGTTGTAGCTGTAAAAGGAAATGTTATTTTTATTATCATAGCAGTATTAATGGGTATCGGACTTGGTTTTACATATTACAAAGTATCACCAAAAATTTACGAAAGTCAAATGCTTGTCATCTCAGAGGTGTTGACAGAATCACATGGAAAATCCCTTATTGATAATCTAACAAAATTGATCCGAGAAAGGAATTACCAAGCGCTATCACAAAAATTAAGCATTCCCCCTGAACAGGCTGCCATGCTTTCAGGCTTTGAAATTGAAGATGTTACCCCCAAAGAAAGTGATGCAAAAACCAAAGCAATGTATTTAAGCATTCAGGTAAAAACTAAAGACAATGGAATGTGGAAAGAACTTGAAGCAGGTTTAATAAACTATCTTAAAAGCAGCGAATATTTATCGATACGAGTTAAACAGAACATAAAGTATCTAACTGAAGTGATAAAAAAGATAGATTTAGAACTTGCTGATCTGGAGAAATTAAAAACCCGTAGGGCGACAGGTAAAGGAGACGGACAGCCCACGAATGATGGCCTCTTTTACTTTAACCCAGCCTCCATTAATGCCACAATTATTGAACTAAATCGCGAAAAACTTAGCCTTCAGAATTCGCTTGAGAATGTAGAGAGCGTGCAGGTACTGGAAAGCTTTAACGTATTCGATAAACCTGACAGTCCCAAGCTTTTACCTTCAATTGGTAGTGGTCTATTCCTTAGTTTCATTTTAATTATTTTAATATTTGTTGTTCAGACAATAGTTTCTTTAATAAAAATAACCTAAACTCTATTGATTTTTTGATACGCAGGGATCGTTCAATTTCCAGTATATATTTAACGACACGAGTTTAACATGCCTGCCAACAGACTTAACCTTTCAGAATAGTTACTTGTGATCAGGTGGATATTTCTTCCTGGAAATGGTAGTAGAAAGTTCCGCTATCGCCACGAGTTGAACTAGAACATATTTGTTTTAAAATATTCCGAGGCAGACTTAAACCGCCTACCTGCCGCTCATTTGTGGGCGCGATGTAAGTAGAAGATCTTGCGATAGACGGACGCAGGGTCTAAACAAATAGCGTAATACATAGCCAGAAAAAATACCAAGATTTAACTGTTAAATTTCAACAAAAACATACATGCCTTCACCTACGACTAAAGTCGTAGGCATGCAGTTCCGGCTCTCTGATTTTGACCAATGACAATGATTTACAGATTATATATTCGTTGTAAACTTTTGTAGCATCATCAATCTTCTTACTTGATAAAGCTTTAAACACAGTAAAATTAAAAGGCAATTTTACCGGAACGAGGTCGCCCGGAGGATTATTGTGTTGGTCAAACGATTGTAATACGGGGAAATTTTTTTTACGTTTCTCTCCAACTTCATGTTAATCTCAGCGTCAATACTACATTGAACATCTTTATCTCAACCTTTGTAGTATCTTTGACCATTCTGTTTTGACTCTGTAAACAATGGCACGAGCTTAATAAACCCCACCACATAAAATGGGCCTAAGGTATTTACTCCCCCAAATTCATTGTCTCGTTAGTATCGGTCAGCCATTAGACGGTTTTAATTGAATTTTGGGTCCCTTCCTTTCCAACCAAATTAAGCCTTTGTGAGTCTTTGTAAAGTACACAAAGCCACGACATCGACCCGTAACAATATGCAAAATATTAGTGCAATTATTATCACCTTCAATGAAGAGAAAAAAATTGAAAAATGCATTCATTCAGTGCGTAAAGTGGCTGAGGATATTGTAGTGGTAGATTCATTTTCAACAGATAAAACGAAGGAAATTTGTGAGAAAAACGGAGTGCGCTTTTACGAGCATCCCTTCGAAAGTTACGCAGCACAAAAGAATTTTGCTGTATCTCTAGCCAAGTATGATCACATTCTTTCGCTTGATGCCGATGAGTACCTTTCCAAAAAATTGGAGGAGTCAATTCTAAGAGCAAAAAAGGACTGGACGTGTGAGGCGTATAAAATGAAAAGATTATCCAGCTATAACGACAGATGGATAAAAAGTGGAACATGGTATCCTGATCCGCAACTCAGACTATGGAATAGAAAGTTCGGGGTATGGGGCGGGAGCAACCCTCATGAGCGCGTTATTCTGAGTGCCGGTGTAAAAGTGAACTTTCTCAAGGGCGTTCTGCTTCACCGCTCAAGCGATACGGCTGAGATAGCGCTGAATAAAATCCAATTATATTCAGGTATTTACGCAAAATCTAACGTTGGTCGTAAAAAAATTACGTTATGGGGTATAATGGTGCACACTGGCTTTGCATTTTTTAAAAGCTACATTTTAAAGCGAGGAATAATCGATGGATTTGAGGGACTGGTAGTAGCAATGACAGTTACGAATCATACCTTTTATAAATACGTCAAATTGTATGAGGCCAATAAAAGAAAGTGAGACGAACAGAAGTGACTTTTTCTATTGCCATAAGTGACACAATTCTCTCAAAACAATTCTGATTTATTTGTAGTTCCAAGCGCCAACTTTGGTTTACTAGGCGCGCCCGTGCTGGTAAAATAAAGGGCCATCAACTATTTATCTTAGAAGTAATCGCCCTGATTGCTCTAACGTAGTTCCATAGTGAGACCAGCGAAATAAAGTTTTTTTTTCGCATTGATGAATAGCCGAATGCCCGGCAAGTGGTCAATTTTCTTCTTAACTTGATCAAAAATCCGATCTCTGAAAACCGCTCTCCAAATATTGGCCCTGCTGGTATTTTCTCTAACGGCCGCGGCACAAACCCGTGCGATTGACAGTCTGCAGCGCGTTATAGTAGAACATGCCGGTGATACCCTTGCACTAAAAGCCCGTCTTAATTTAATTTTTGAACTCTCGCGTAAGGATTCACAAAAAGCAAAATCTTACAGCTATCAGGTTATCAAGCTGGCTACCTCCATGCATAGAGTTAAAGAGCTGCAGGGAGCATACGCCTACCTCGTTACACTGCATCAAAATTCAGGAAGTCTTGATAGTGCGCAATATTACCTCACCCTACTGGAAAAAACCTCAAAAGAGAATCCCAATAATGTCAGCGTGGCGCTTACGTATTATCAAACAACGGGACTTTTTTATAAAAATCTGGGTCAATACAACCAGGCTTTACCTTTTATGTTAAAGGCGCTGAAGTTGAATGAAGGCGAGAATGAGAACCATGCTGGTCAATTATTGAATGTTGGTAATACGTATTTTAATCTTGGTGATCTCAAAAATGCTGCCCGCTTCCATCTACGCTCTCTGGAGATGTTCGAAAAACTAAATAATAAACGGGGCCAGTCATTTTGTTTGAATAGTTTGGGTAATGATTTTTTTAAACTTAATCAGTTTGATCAGGCAGCACCATACTTTCATCGGTCCGTTAAACTAAAACAAGAACTCCAGGACAAGCGGGGTTTAATTAGTAGCTGGACAGGCCTTGGGGATGTATACAAGGAGAAGGGGCAATTTCAGTTGTCCGAAAAATATTATACACAAGCGCTTACAGCATCCAAAGAAATGAAATTGCTACTGGAAGAAGCCCGCACCTACAACCAATTGGGCTTGCTGTATAAAAAGATGAATGACATACCGCGGGCATTGGAATCACTTTCCACGGCACTTCAACTATCCAAACAAGGTGGCGATAGTGCAATGATTACTACCATCAGTTCAACATTAACTGTTTTAAAATTTAAAGCTCAAAACGAAAAAGAAACCGAAAGTCAGCTCCTGGCCAACCTGGGAACGCACATCAATCTTGGAGACAGAAGTGAGGAAGCAACCGGATATTCAAACCTGGCGCAATACTATGCAAGCATCAAAAAATTCGACAAAGCTTATTATTACCTTGAGAAATATAAAAAGGTACAGGATAGCTTATCGGGAAGTTCGATCATCCTACAGATAAAGGAACTGGAATCCCAGTTTGAAAAGGAGAAGAAGGAGAAAGAAATTGCACTCCTTAAAAAAGATCAGGAGCTTCAAAAGGCTGAACTCAGCCGACAGCGCGCCAATACAAGTATTATTGTTATTGCGCTGATCTCGGTTATTGTTATTAGTATTCTGTTAATAAATCGATACCGGGTTCTAAATCGAACACGCAGGCTGGTGGAGATGGAGCGCATGCGCAACACCATTGCCCGCGACCTGCATGATGACATCGGGTCAACACTATCGAGTATTAACATCATCAGCCAAATGGCCTTGAAAGATGCCAATGGCAGTACTTCACATTTTCAGCGTATTGCGCAACATTCGTCCAGCATGATGGAAAGTATGAGTGATATTGTTTGGTCTATTAATCCGAACAATGACTCCCTGGAACAAGTGATTAGTAAGATGAAGGAGTTTGCGGCTGAAATTCTTGATCCGCTGGATATCGCCTACACATTCACTGGTGAAGAAAATCTTCAGGCAATAAAACTCGATGTTTCCACGCGTAAGAATCTTTTTCTGATTTTCAAAGAGACGATCAACAATGCCGCAAAATACAGTTCAGCCAACGCTATCAACATTCAATTTAAAAAGGCTAAAACTCATGTCGAGCTAAGCATTCAGGATAACGGGAAAGGATTTGATGTTCTGAGCACCTCCTTGGGTAATGGCTTACGCAACATGCAGGAACGGGCAGAAAATCTTCGCGGAAAACTTACACTAAAATCCTCTCATGAGGGCACTGAGGTATCACTTTCTGTCCCGATCACATGATCAGGGTATTTCCAGGAGTCAATAAATCAACAGCTTTACAGTATCTATATTGGTTATGAAGCTATCGGTACTTATTTACGAAGACAACCCCCTCCTCCGCGAAAGCGTAAGCACGATGATTCAAAGCAATCGTGACCTCAACCTTCAGGCCGCATTTGAAAACGTGCTCAATGTTGAAGCAGAGATAAAATCATACAACCCCGATTTTATTTTGATGGATATTGATATGCCTGGGATGAGTGGTATAGAGGCCGTACAGAAAATCAGAAAGTTCAACACAAAGGTTCCGATTGTTATGCTTACCGTGTTTGATGATAACAGTCATGTTTTCGAAGCGTTGCAAGCAGGTGCCTCGGGATATTTATTAAAGAAACACATCTCCACTAAATTGTTTGATGCCATTCAGGAAGTTTTAGAAGGTGGTGCACCGATGTCGCCCAGCATTGCCCGGATGGTGTTGGCCTCCATGCAACAAAAGCCAGCGATTGAAAACCCATACCAGTTAACCGCGCGGGAAAAAGAAATTCTAACTTCACTCAGCAAGGGCAACAGTTACAAAATGATTGCTTCTGAATTTGACATCAGTATTGATACCGTGCGAACGCACATTAAAAAGATTTACGAAAAACTGCACGTGCATTCACAGACAGAAGCGGTTTCAAAGGCTTTAAACGAAAAACTTGTATAATGGTAAGGATTGCCATGTGCTTGCTGCTCGTGGTGGGTTTTTTCAGCTCATCGTGTATTCGCGAGAATAGTTATCCAAAAGAATTTACGTGTCACTGCTCAGCAATAGGTCTGGATTCGTTGTGGGCCGATTCCACTAAAGTGTCGTGTTTACGAATACCTGTAAATAGAAACAGCAACGCCCCGACAAAAGAAAAATATTATTTAGCCGTAGCCATTGCAAAATCTTCCTGTGCTGATAAAGAACAGCCACTTTTATACCTGCATGGTGGGCCCGGCATCGCAACATTGGGCAACCTGCCTACGTACCTCACGTCAACAACCTGGAAGCTACTTCGGGAAAAGCATGATCTGATTTTCTTTGACTACCGGGGAACAGGTTTTTCAGAACCTGCCCTTTGTATGGATATGGAAGATTCGCTTGCTGCTTTCTCTGAAAAGAATTCATCGTCAAAAGCAAAAGAAGAATATGAGATTTCCTTGTATAAAAAATGCAGGGAAAAACTTCAAGCTGAGGGAACTGACCTGGCTAGCTTCACCTCCTTTCAATCAGCAACTGATGCGGAAGAGATACGAAAAGCATTGCAGATTAAAGAATGGAGTATTTATGGAGTTTCGCATGGAACAACTGTTGCATTAAATCTTATTCGTAGTTTCCCTACGGCCATCAAAAACGTTATCCTTGATTCGCCCTTTCCGCCCAACTCACCATGGCCTGATTTTATAAGACCATTTGAAGTTTCCTTCAAGGTATTAGAGAACAATATGTTGAATGACTCTATTGCCGCCAGCGCATTTCCATTTTTACGAAGGGATTTTGTAAATGCCGTTAGTCGGTTGAATAAAAATCCCGCTATGCTTTCCTATGAAGAAAATGATACGGTAACCAAATACGAATACAGTGGGAACGATTTTGCCTGGAGTATCTGGAACGCTTTGTTAAAGCCCCGGGCTATTCCGTATGTGCCCCTGGCTATTCATGAGGTTGGCAATGGGAATGATTCCATTTTACAACAATGGTCAACAGCTTTTAGCACATCCGGAGGTTATGGCAAATTCTCTGAACCTCAAAGTAATGCGATTTTGTGCTATGAATGCAGGCCTCAACGAGAAGAGGATTCTGACCCATCATTAATTTTAAGGTATCCGGATTTTGCATCTTTTGCTGTCTATGAAACAAAGCTTTGTGACGTATGGAGGCCAGAACTTCCGGATAAAAAAGTATTTGAACCTGTCGTGAGTGATCTACCCGTTTTAATTTTAAGTGGGGAGTATGATCCTGTTTGTCCACCAATATTAGGAGAACTCACAGCCAAAACGTTGTCCAATTCAATCTTGATTGTAGTTCCTTCCGCATCGCACGCGGCCATACATGCCGATGATTGTTTACGCACCTTTGCAAACAATTTTATTTCGAATCCAACAAAAAAAATAGTTCCAGCGTGTGTACATGAACGCGTCAAAATAAAGTTCATCACAAACGGTTTATCGAAAGCGTTATCACAAGCCCACTAACCTATGCTTAAAAAAACAATCATTATTATTTTATTTATTCCTACGCTGTGCTTTTCTCAACAGGTAAAAAGAAGCTATCCGGTATCTGAATCCCAAGCTTCTGCCGTGGTTCAAAAAGTTCTGAAAGAATCACCTGTTATAGATGGTCACAATGATTTGTTTATCCATTATATGGACTGCAAAGCATGCCCGCGGGATTTAAATGCACATCGGCTTGACACAATTAACACGGGCCACACCGACATTCCGCGCTTACGAAAGGGTGGTGCAGGTGCACTTTTACTAAATATTTTTGGGGAAGATAAAGGGCCAAAGTCTTACCTGGCAGCCTGGGATATGCTCTATCGAATCGAAGAAACTTATCCCAACGATTTAAAAATAACAACGAGCAGTGCGGACATGAGAAATGCTATGAAGACTGGAAAAATAGCCTTACTTCCAATACTCGAAGGCGCTATCCGGCTTGAGAACAGCACTGCACTTTTGCGCACCTACTATAAGCTTGGATTGAGGAGCGTAACCTTTGCATATAAAACAAACGGCCTTGCTGACGGAAGTGATGACACGGTGAAGCATAACGGAATCTCCAATGTTGGCCGGGAAATGGTGAAGGAAATGAATCGTTTGGGTGTGGTGATTGATATGTCGCACATCTCCGCGAAGGCGATGAACGACATTCTTGATATTACACAAGCTCCGGTTATTTTCAGTCATTCCAATATCAGAGCACTAACGGATGTTAATCGCAACGTACCTGACGATGTATTGATCCGTTTAAAAAAGAATAGGGGAATTATCATGCTCACGTTTGTACCCTACTTCGCGACACCTACCCATTCCAATTGGCTTCAAACAGGTGATGATGTCTACTACAAATCACTGAAAGATTATCCGAACACGCCTGCAAAGACCGACAGCATTATGATGCAATGGGAAAAAGATAATCCCGAACCCATCGTGACGATTGCTGATATGGCCGATCACTTTGATTACGCGAAGAAATTGATTGGCGTGGACCACATTGGTATGGCCGGAGACTTTGATGGCATTCATTATACGATCAAGGGTCTTGGCGATGTAAGTTCGTATCCCGGATTGCTGAAAGAACTGGCACAGCGTGGCTGGACGTTACAGGAGCTTAAGAAAATTTCAGGTGAAAATTTCCTGCGTGTGTTTGAAGAGGTGGAGCATAAGGCCGCAGCGTTGAAACAAGTCAAGACTAAATGATAAACTTTCTGGAAAAATAATTTCAATAGAGATGAACAAATTTCTATTTCCAAAAATAGCCTGGTTTCTGTTATTGCTCATACCGTTCACTTTTTTAGGTTTTTACCCAACTTACTTTTCAATACTACTATCTCCCACCGACAACGTTTATCACATCCACGCATTCTTTATGATCTTGTGGGTTGCCATGGCAATTCTTCAGCCTTTTCTCATTCAGCAGAAAAAAATAGCAATTCATAAACTCGTTGGCAAAATCAGCTACGGCATTATGCCGCTTGTTTTTACTACCGGATATCTAGTGATCCGGCATACCTACTACACCAATCTTGAACGGTACACCGCAGGCGGAACATCAAACCTGAATCCCGAAGAACTTTTAGAAAAAGCTGCAGCCTCAATTGACATCGGGTTGATATATTTTATCTGGCTTTTCACTTTTTATATACTGGCTGTTATTTACCGTAGAAAAACGCTTTTTCATGCCACGTACATGTTTGCCGCTACGCTTACTTTACTTGGCCCAACGGTCGACCGGTTGATTTATAATGTACTCACCCATTTCCAAATCGAGTATAATTTCTTTGCACAAAATATAGTTCTGATTTTTATTCTGCTGGTGCTTCTGGCATTGGCCGTTTATCAGAAACGAAATGGATATTCAGGAAAAGCAGTAACTGCTACACTCAGTATCTATGGGGCCGGAATCATAACGCTTTTGTTTTTTACACATACAGTTCTTTGGAGAGCATTTGTAGAACTAATCCTGTAGCCCATGAAAAAAATAATGTCCTTGATTATTCTCATGTCAACGTTGATGTACGGCCCAAATGTTCATTCGTTGGTGGCGCAACTCAAGCCTGTTAACAAGTCAGCGCTCGATAAAAAACTCGATTCTCTCTTCAACGAGTTTAACAACACTTCTTCTCCCGGCTATGCTATCACAATTATCCAAAACGGAAAAGTGATCACTAAAAAAGCGTATGGTCTGGCAAATCTGGAATTTAAAGTTGCCTTTAATCATAACACGGTTGTAACCATACCGTATTCCGAAGGCAGGGAATTTATCTCGCTTGCTGCAGCCTTGCTGGAGCAGGATGGAAAACTTACATTAGAAGATAAGGTTCGAAAATATTTTCCAAAGCTGCCGGCCTGGAGTGAGTCCGTAACACTACAAGATCTCCTTAATCACAGCAGTGGCTTTTGCGATGAGTGGGCAACGTTGGTACTTACGCAAGCCAGCATGAATAATCGCCTCGATGTTTCGCAGTTTTTAAATTTCTTATACAATCAACCTAATCCACAAGTTGAACCAGGTAAAGGATACATGTACAGCAATTCTGATTTCGGATTACTGCGGTTGATTTTAGAAAAAGCATCGGATGAAAAATTACCAGACTACATGGAGCGCAGAATTTTTAAGCCGCTAGCGATGTCATCCACTACAATGCGAAGAGACAAAGAGGCAGTGATTGCCAACCATGCCTTCTCATACTTTGAAAATGGACAGAATACATACAAGGTGTGGTTGCGCGATAAGACTTCGCCAGGAGGTAATTATCATATTCTTACTTCTGCCGATGATTTGGAAAAGTGGGCAGCCGCTTTCGCGGATAAAAATTCGTTTATCACAAAAGCGTCTGACCGATTAAAGAAAAATGCAAGGCCTATACCCGTTCTAAAAGAAACAAATTATGTGCATGGTCATAAACTAAAAAAGCTTGGTGCGCACGAAACCATTTTTCACGAGGGTGTAACAGGATACTCCTATCTTGCCCGCATACCTTCGGCCGGGCTTGATATTATTTGCACAACCAATAATCAAACCGAATACGATGACAAAGTGATTGCATTGGCAACCTGGCTTCTGCATCTCAATACCAAATCAAAACCAGCGTTGCAAAAATTTTCCTCCACACCCGTGCCCATTAAAGAGAAAGAATTACAAAAATACGCAGGCCGTTATCTTTGGCTCACGCAGAGTTTTCAAAGTAACGTGAAGAGCAGAACGACTCATCCCATGAAGGTGAAGGGTGATACCTTGTACTGGCAATACTCATCCACCGAAGCGGTTCCGTTACAATACGTTGGCGATGGAGTTTTTAAGGATCCTGACTTTGCTGTCTGGCTTCGGTTTTTTCAACCGCATCCCGATTCATTAATGCGAATAGAAGCACATAAACAATTTGGAGAACTTGAGATTGATGTCTGGAAAAAGGATACCACTACCGTACCCGTTTATTCAAAAGAATATCTTCAAAAAATTACTGGCAAATACTACAGCAAACACCTTGATTTCTATTTAACGATTGTGCTGAGTGATGAAGGCAAGCTGATCGTGAAGCGCCCAACAATCGCGGATAAGGTTTTAGAACCTTATTCCCGTGACGAGTTTAAACTTCCTACCGATTTTCAAGAAACAAATTATGAAGTTAACTTCCGGGTACATTTTTATTTCAATGATGCCGGCAAACCAATTTACTTTGATGTTCGGCATGGCAGACTAATGCACCATCGGTTTGACAAGGTTCAGATTAACGATTAATCGTAGATGACACACGGATCCTTTTCGTAGTAGAATTTGGTCAGTGTTTTATTAACAAAATCAAACTGCAATTTATACGTATGCTCCTGAGCCGAGTGTGTATATTCATATCGTAAATTGGTTGCTTCAGATGATCTAACGCCTGTGCGTGTTAAGAAATCAGTAAGCGACATTCCGATTGCAATATTTTTCTTGAGCGCAATCAACCCTGACCGGATATCGGCCGTACAGATTGATTCTCCATACGATCGGTTGAAAGAAATGTCCGAACTATCATACGATAAGCCTCCGTTCTCCCCATTTTCATATTGAGAAGAAACGCCCAGCGAATCCAGCTTGGTCTTCATCGCATCCAACTCCATCGAAAATGGATAACCTGTCAGCCCTTCGAGCACAGTATTTTTTTCAACCAGAATTGTCGCAAACTCCAACGCTGGTTCGAGATCAGCCACAGCGGTAACGGACGATGAATCCGGAACTACTTCCGCTATGAGAGAATCCTGCTGAACCGTGGCAGTTGCAATTGATTCTATAGGTTTTTGCTGACCACAACTCAGTGATACAAGCCATGCTAGCCAGAGAGTTTTTTTCATAGACTGAAGGTACCGAATTTGAGTACAGCAACCCTCACATCATTATGTGATGTTCAGTAATCTAAAATCTGTGGAGCTTTGGTTCTATGAAAAATACCTTCCCTTCGGTAGTCATTTTCTTGATCTTGATCTTTATCTCTATCCACACCCTTCCCGCACAAGAAACACCCGCGCTGGAATGGGCAAAATCATTTGGTGTCAATTCATCGTACGACATTGCCCGAACCATTACAACCGATGCAACCGGCAATGTTTTTTCCTCCGGCAGCTTTAGAAATACTATCGATTTCGATCCCGGTGGTGATGTATTCAACCTAACCGCCATTGGCTTCGATAATCGCGGGCCATACATTTTAAAACTTGATCCGGATGGGAATTTTCTCTGGGCCAAAACATTTACTTCAACAAATGATTGTTCCACCGGAGCAATTACAACTGATGCCAGTGGAAATCTTTACATCAGCGGAAGTTTTAATGGCACCGTTGACTTTGATCCGGGTCCGGGCACATTCAATATCACCAATGGTGGAACGTTCACTGCGAACTTCATGTGCAAACTGGATGCCGATGGAAATTTTCTTTGGGCCACCCACACCGAAAGTAACAACAGCCAGGCAATAGCCTCACTCGCAGTAGATGCTGCTCAAAACTTGTATACACTCGGCCACTTCAGAGGTGTGGTTGATTTTGATCCGGGTGCTGGCTCCGCAACCCTTTCACCTTTTGGCCAATGGGACGTCTATATTTCAAAAGCAGACGCCAACGGAAATTTCATTTCAGTACAGCGCATGGGAGGTACTGACTTCGACTTTGGCGGAAGCATTGGTATCGATGCTACGGATAATGTTTATGTGTCGGGTGTTTTTCAGGGTACCGCTGATTTTGATCCTGGAGCGGCTACGGTTAATATGACCTCGACTGGGTTACGCGATATCTTTGTTGTTAAGCTAACCACTGATGGGAATTTTGTTTGGGCTAAAATGCTGGGCGGAGCAACAACCGATGAATTAGGGATGGCCACTAAAACAGATGAAGATGGTAATACATATGGCACGGGTTTATATTCAGGAACACTGGATTTAGATCCAGGCGCGTCTGTGGTTAACCTCACGTCCTCAGGAGGAACTGACTTTTTTGTATTGAAACTTGATGCCGATGGTGATTTTGTCTGGGCAAAATCAGCAGGAAGTACTACGCATGACGATCGGATTACCGGAATTGATATTCATCCTGAAGGTATCTACCTCGTAGGTTACTTTAACGGAACAGGCGACCTTGACCCGGGGCCTGACGTATTTGAAGTGTCTGTTGAAAACGATTCCTTCACGTTAAAATTAGATACGGATGGAAATTTTGTGTGGGCTGTCACGTTCGGAGATTATGGTGCAGGCTTCGTGACAAAAGTTCTAGCCGTTGATAACGTTGGAAACGTCTTCACTTCCGCTGGTTTTACCACAACGGTTGACTTCGACCCCGATCCCTGTGTACCGTTCGAACTCACCAGTAGTACAATCTATGTACAAAAACTTAGCCTCGCTGCGCAGCCGCCTCCACCCTGCGAGGAGCCGGAGCCGGAAGAAAACTTACTTGCGATATACAATGCAATCTCAGCCGATGGCAATAGCCTGAATGAAATTTTCAGGATTGAAAACATAACCGCACAAGAAGAAACCAGTAACAACACCGTTACCATTTATAATCGCTGGGGCGATATCGTGTTTGATGTTTCAAATTATGACAACGATGAACGCGTGTTTACTGGAGTAGGCAACAGCGGTAAAGATCTCCCATCGGGCATCTATTATTATAAGATAGAATTTTCCAGTGGCCTGAAAACAAAAACTGGCTACTTAAGTTTAAAGCGCTAAGCTCACATCATCATGTGATTTCATACGTACTGAAATCTGGAGAGATTTATCGTATGAAATCAATCCGACCCATCGCTCAAATCACCCTGGTATTTCTGCTCTTCTTATTCACAACTGCGGCATCAGCTCAGGATGACGCATTATTTAGCTGGGCAAAAAACATGGGTGGGTCAAATCAGGAGACCGGTGGCGGCATTGCTGTTGACAATACCGGCAATGTGTACACCACGGGATTTTTTCGTGGCACCACTGACTTTGATCCCGGACCAGGCACTTATAATCTGACAGCAGAAGGAACAGGACTCGGTGCCTTTATTTCCAAGCTCGATGCAAACGGAAATTTTGTGTGGGCAATAGAACTTGACGGTACAGAATGGGAGCGCGGATTCGGAATTGCTGTAGATACAGACGGAAACATTTATTCTACGGGATACTTTGATGGAACGGTTGATTTTGATCCGGGCCCGGGAACCGCCAACCTATCTTCCTCTAACTCCGGTGCCTATATTTTAAAGTTAGATACCGATGGCAATTTCATTTGGGCAAAAAGCACGAGTGGACCGGAATATGAATATGGACGCGCAATTGCCGTAGATAATACCCAAAATGTATACGTAACGGGTGAGTTTAGCGGAACTGTTGATTTTGATCCTGGCCCGGGAGTAACAACGCTTACAGATACAAATCCCAATGGCGATGTCTTTATCCTGAAACTGGATGCGGCCGGTGATTTTGAATGGGTAAAGAGTCATGGCGGACCAAGCGATGACGTTGCCCGATCTATCAAAGCCGATGCTGCCGGAAACGTTTACACTACAGGAGGATTTCATAGCACAGTTGATTTCGATCCTGGGGCAGGCGTATTCAACCTAACCTCTGCAGGCGGCAGAGACGGATTCATTTCAAAGCTGGATATCAATGGCAACTTTGTCTGGGCCAGGCAAATTGGCTCAGCCGGAACTGACATCGTCCAATCGCTTGCACTGGATGCCAGCAGTAATGTGTATGCAACTGGTGAATTTTATCAAACCGTGGATTTTGATGGAGGTGCAGGCACCTTCAATTTAACTGCACAACAGTCTGATGCCTTTATTGTAAAGCTTACTACCGCAGGTGATTTCGTTTGGGCTAAAAATGTTGGCGGATCAAGCTTAGATGCAACGTATACAATCGATGTTGGCGCAGATGGCAGTGTTTATACTGCCGGCAGATTTTACAATACGGTTGACTTTGATCCGGGAACCGGGACACATATAATAGAAGTAGTCAACGGAGAGGGTGTTTTAAAACTGGACACGGACGGAGATTTTGTGTGGGCAAAAACGTATACAGCTACGAGCATTGAATTTGGCCTGGCCATAGCCGTGGATAACAATGACAATGTACACGTAACAGGACAGTTTTTCAGAGCAGACTTCGATCCCAGTGCATGCGAATACGAACTAACTTCCACCGCAACTGATATTTATGTGCTGAAGTTCACGCAAGGCCCTACTTTGCCTGTTCCAACCATTACTTCTTTTGATCCACCGCAAGGGCCACCCGGAACGGAGGTGATCATAACCGGAACCAACTTTGATCCTATTCCATCAAACAACATCGTATCCTTTAACGGAACAACCGCGCAAGTTGTCAGCAGCACGTCAACGTCCATTACAGTTACCGTCCCGCCCGGAGCCTCGGATGGTCAGATTTCTGTTATGGCGAACTGTATGATGATAAACAGTACGGATAATTTTATAACCGGAGAAGCGGACAGTGGGCTGATCATCTACAATGCAATCTCCGCGGACGGTAACAGTTTGAATGAAATTTTCAGAATTGAAAATATAGATGCACAGGAAGAAACAAGTAACAACACCGTTACCATCTACAACCGCTGGGGCGATGTTGTGTTTGATGTTCCAAATTATAACAACAGCGATAGAGTATTTAAAGGAGTTAGTAACAGTGGCAAAGATCTTCCATCAGGCATCTATTATTACAAAATTGAATTCGCTGGCGGAAGCAAATCAAAAACCGGCTATCTGAGCCTGAAGCGGTAAGCTTAAAAATGCGTACATTCCCTAATCAATCAACATGAATAAGTTAGTAGCATCCATACTGCTTTCAAAATTCAAGATTGCAATAAGCTTCATGGTGGCAGTATGCCTTTCAGTCTGTCTAAGCGTATCTGCACAACACACCAAGCTGCTCGAATTTAATGGTACAAACGGATCGGAACCCTGGGGTTCGCTCATTTCCGATGGAACTTTTTTGTACGGCATGACAGGTGAAGGTGGTGTAAATAATAACGGAGTCATTTTTAAAATTCTGCCCAACGGAAGCGGATATGTTAAGCTGTTTGACTTTGAAGCGGCAACGAGCGGAAACTTCACCCCTGGTTCCCTGATCTATGATGGCACCTTTCTATATGGAATGGCAAATGATGGTGGAGCAAATGATGCCGGAACAATTTTTAAAATAAGACCTGACGGTACAGGCTTCGTAAAATTATTTGACTTCAATGCTACCGCCACCGGATCCAGGCCGTATGGCTCCCTTTTTTCAGACGGAACCTTTTTGTATGGCATGACAGCGTCAGGTGGCACCAACAATCTCGGGACGCTCTTTAAAATATTGCCGGATGGAACTGGCTTTGTTAAGCTGCTTGATTTTAACGGCTCCGTCAATGGCGCTAGTCCCTATGGTTCACTAATTTCGGATGGAACTTTTTTGTACGGAATGACCTCCAATGGAGGCTCCAGCAACAACGGAACAATTTTTAAAATTTTAAAAGACGGAACAGGTTATGTAAAGCTTTTAAATTTTGGTGGCGCTTCCACAGGAAGTGAGCCTCATGGTTCATTACTATATGACGGAACCTTTCTATACGGGATGACGATAGAGGGAGGCTCGATAAACGATGGCGTGATCTTTAAAATCAGGCCCGATGGAACAGGTTATGTTAAACTATTTGATTTTGATATAAATGCAGTGCATGCCGACAGCCCGTTTGGAGATCTTGTTACTGACGGTGTATTTCTATACGGCTTAACATACAATGGAGGTGTTGGAGGTGACAATGATTATGGAACACTCTTCAAAATATTACCCGATGGAACGGACTTTACCCGGTTGCATGATTTCACTACCAATGATGGCGGATGGCTTCCTTACGGATCACCTCTGTTAGTGGGCTCAACCCTTTACGGCTTTACTCAATTTGGCGGGACAATTGGTAATGGGACTATCTTTAGTTATCAACTCCCGCCCACTCCTGTTGGAACACCCGGATTTGAATGGGCCAAAGCACAAACCGGCAGTCTCGATACTTTTTTAGATGAGGTAACTGTTGATCCCCAAGGCAACGTGTACACCACAGGCTCATTTAGTGAAACAACAGATTTTGACCCTGGCTCCGAGGTTTTTAATCTCACATCAGCAGGTAATTTTGATATCTATGTAACTAAACAAAATCCGCAAGGAGATTTGATGTGGGCTTTTCGGCTTGGTGGAGTCAATGCAGAAAGCGCAAGAGCAATAGCAAGTGATGCCCTTGGCAATGTTTACATAGCCGGTACGTTCCCCGATCCTGTCGACTTTGATCCAGGAAGCGAAAACACAACACTCCCCGGACCGGGAGGATATGTTTGTAAATTTGATACTGATGGGAATTTTCTTTGGGCCGCACAAATTTCCAATAATTTAACCGGTCCGTGGTCACTTGTAATTGATTCTGATAACAATGTCTGCGTTGCCAGTGCATTTACCGGAACAACTGATTTTGATCCGGGCGCGGGGGTTTCCAATTTTACTTCTGCAGGATCTGCAGACATTTTTGTTCTCAAGCTTTCCTCAGCAGGAAATTTTGTATGGGCGCGAAGGATGGGAAGTACATTAAGCGATGTTGCTAACGGACTTGCAGTAGACGCAGCGGGAAATTTTCATATTACGGGTAGCTTCAACGGAACGGTAGATTTCGACCCCGGGGCAGGCACCGCAAACTTAGTTTCTGCGGGAGGAAATGATGCGTTCATTTTAAAACTCGATGGTTCCGGAAATTACCTATGGGCAAGGCGTGTTGGCAGTACGGGATCGTTCGATATTGGACAAGCTGTAACACTAGATGCAACCGGAAATGTATTGGTCACTGGTTCATTCGATGGCACGGTTGATTTTGATCCTGGAGCTTCCGTAAGCAATCTTACTACGGCAGGAGCACAGGATGTTTTTGTTCTTTCACTTACAGCATCCGGAAATTTTGCCTGGGCAAGAAATATGGGTGGTACGAGTACAGACTCCGGCATTGACATTATCACAGATGCTTCCCTCAACGTTTACACCATAGGACGATACAGATTAACGGCAGACTTTGATCCGGGTCCAGGCACATTTAATCTTACCACGGGCAACAATACGCAAATGTTTATGTCCAAGCTTGATGCTAATGGCGATTTTTTATGGGCTCTTAGCACACAAAGCGCGGCCGGATCTACGGAGGCCCGAGCAATGTCTTTTGACGCATCAGGAAATTTAATTTTGGCCGGCTACTTGGATGGCGGAACTGTCGATTTTGATCCGGGGGTTTGTGTTGCGGAACTTACTGCACCCTTCGTTGGAGGATATGTTATTAAATTGAACCCAACATCCCTTCCTGGTTGCGGGCCGGCTATAACAAGCTTCACGCCAACCAACGGTCCGGTAGGGACAACGGTTACCATTATCGGAACAAGGTTTAGCGTGACACCAGCCGACAACACTATTCAATTTAACGGGACAAGTGCTGTTGTTTCAGCAAGCTCAACCACGAGTATAATAACGAACGTTCCCACAGGCACCGCAACTGGTAAAATTACTGTAACCGTAGCCGGCAGCACGGCAACAAGCGTTGATGATTTTACAATCACAACAACTACAAATCAGCCGCCAATAATTGAAGCAACTACAACGGCAGTTCCCATTGAAGGAATCATTACACTCGATCTTCAACCGTTAATCAGTGACCCTGACGATAACCTCGATCCAACTTCGCTGTACCTGGTTAACAGTGTTTCAGAACAAGGCGCATCCGCAAGTCTGGATGATGACTTCATTTTAACGCTGGACTATGGAGGCATACAATTCTTTGGATCGGATCGGATCACTGTTGGAGTCTGTGATCTTGTGGGCGAGTGTGTGGAACAAGAATTAACCATTGAAGTGGGTGGGGATGTTGTTGTTTACAATGCGGTCTCACCTGATGGTAATGGAAAAAATGACTCTTTTATTATTCAATACATTGACGTTCTACCGGAAACTCAATCGAATAAGGTAACGATTCTAAATCGCTGGGGCGATGTGGTGTTTGATGTTTCAGACTATAACAACAACGATCGTGTTTTTAAAGGTGTTAGTAATAGCGGAAAAGATCTCCCATCCGGTATCTATTACTACAACATAGAGTACCCTGGCGGACGAAAAGCCAAAACGGGTTATCTGAGTCTGAGACGCTAAATTGGCATTTCGCTGCTTAGCGTCACAACATTATGTGTGGAGAAATTTGGCGTAGAAAAGAAAATAACTCTTGATTGCTATCAATACGTGAAAGCTTATTGTCATACTCTGCTTTTTTAGCGCAACAAAACTTAACACAAACCCCTCGGTTTGTATGGGCGAAAAGCATGGGAATGCATACCTTGAATTGCATGAAGAAATATTTTTACCGATGCAAATTGTTACTTTCCTTTTTATTTCACCCTTATAAACCATGAGACTTGGACGTACTGCACTTCTGTTAGGATTTACGTTGCTTTCAGCCAGCCCGGGGTACGCTCAGGATCCAACATTTGAATGGGTAGCCAATACCGGTGCTCCGACTACATTTTCTGGGGGGTATGGAATTGCTCATGATGACGTTGGAAATGTTTATGTGACAGGGCGCTTTACGGGAACCATAGACGTTGACCCCGGAGCGGGCGTCACCAATCTCACTTCTGCCGGAGCCCAGGATACCTATATCATCAAAGTAGATGCTGCCGGAAATCTTGTCTGGGCTAAAAGAGTAGGTGGCCCCAATGACGTGTATAGTTTTGATGTGGCCGTTGATGAAGCGGGAAATGTTTATGTCACGGGTGCGTTCTCCGGCACGGCAGACTTTGATCCTGGGCCTGGCACTTTCAACTTATCCTCTATCGGCCTCTTTTTTGATGAAATCTTCGTGTTGAAGCTGGATGTCAATGGGGACTTGGTGTGGGCAAGGAAAATGGGGAGTTCCGATTTTGACTTCGGAAGATCCATTGCCGTGAGTGCGGCCGGCAATGTCTTTACCACCGGTTCCTTCCGCGGAACTGTCGATTTTGATCCGGGTCCTGGAACAAGTCTTCTCACGTCAACTTCCGGGGGAAATGACATTTTCATTTCAAAGCTTAATTCCTCGGGCAATTTTGTCTGGGCGAAACAAATGGGCGGAAGCGGCAATGACATAGGTTACGCAATAACACTTGATGTTGCAGAAAATGTTTACACTACAGGTTCCTTTAGCACAACTGCTGACTTTGACCCTGGTACTTCCAATTTTGATATAACCGTTGCTGGCAGCAATGACATCTTTGTATCAAAACTTGATGGAGCCGGAAACTTTGTTTGGGCCAAGGGCATGGGCGGAACTTCATCGGATATTGGTCATAGCATTCAAGTGGATCCTGCAGGAAATGTTTATACCAGTGGAGAGTTTCATAACACAGTTGATTTTGATCCAGGATCAGGAACCATCAATTTGGTTTCAGTGGGATTCAATGATGCATTCATTTCTAAACTTGATGCCAACGGAAACTACGTATGGGCAAAAGGCATGGGGGGTACCAGCGATGAAGAAAGTAGCGGCCTTACCCTTGACGAATACGGCAATGTTTATGCCACAGGAGGGTTTGAATCTACGGTTGACTTCGACCCGGGCCCTGGCACGTTCAATCTCACCCCCGTGGGATCTGGAGGCGGCTTTGTTGTCAAGCTTGATATTTCCGGTGATTTTGTATGGGCGCAGGCTTTTGAAGGCTCGGGGAGTACTACGCCAGAAGGAATTGACGTGGATGTCTACGGATCTATTTACACCACCGGGCGCTTTAACAGTACAGTTGACTTTGATACAGGTCCGGGGGTATCCAATGTAACGGCAGCAGGATCTAATGATACTTTCATCCACAAGATGAGCCAGGCCCCACCACCTCCAACCATCACTTCATTCACTCCTACCTCGGGCGCAGTCGGCACAACCGTAACCATTACCGGAACAAACTTCAGCACCACGACAGCCAACAACATTGTTTTCTTCGGGGCAACTCGTGCAACGGTTACTGCGGCTACGGCTACACAACTTACGGTTACTGTTCCTGCGGGAGCAACTTATCAACCTATTTCTGTTTTGGTCAATGGACTCACAGCTTTTTCAGTAAAACCTTTCAACGTAACGGTTTGCAGTGTGCCTGGCATCACGAGCGGTTCATTTGCAACTCCCGTTAACTTCGGCACAGGTGCCGCATCCGGACCGGTTTCAATTTCAGTCGGTGACCTCGATGGTGATGGTAAAGCGGATTTGATAGTCGCCAATCGATTTGCGAATACAGTATCTGTGCTGCGAAATACAAGCAGTGCACCCGGAACTATTAGCTATGCACCGAAGATTGACTTGGCAGTTGGATTTGAACCTGTATCCGTCACGTTTGGTGACTTGGATGGAGATGGAAGGGGGGATCTGGCGGTTGCCGTTTTTGGCGAGGCCATTGTGTCCGTGTATCGAAATACCAGCAGCGGGCCGGGTACCATTAGTTTTGCTCCAAAGCAAGATTTCTCCACGGGAGCACCTGGTGCCGGTCCTTTTTCGGTTGCGCTGAGCGATGTGGATAAAGATGGCAAGGTAGATCTGGCAGTAGCTAACTACTTGAGCAATCAAGCTTCGGTACTGCTCAACACAAGCAGCGGCCTTGGCAACATAAGTTTTGCTGCGCGAATCGACTTCCCAACAGGTGCAGGGGCTGGTCCTTATTCAATCGCTGTGGGGGATATTGACTTAGATGGTAAAGATGATCTGGTAACATCCAATGCGAATAACAACAGTGTTTCCGTATTTCGGAATACCAGCAGTGGAGTGGGCAACATTAGCTATGCTGCCAGAGTAAACTTTTCAACGGGCACTGTCCCGCGCTCCGTTTCCATAGCAGATCTTGATGGCGATGGCAAACCGGACTTAGCTGTAACCGCAGAAAGTCCGGACATCGTCTCGATATTCCGCAACATAAGCAGCGCAGGGAGCATAAGCTTTGCTGCCCGCCAGGATTTTGTTACAGATACTAATCCCTGGCTTGTTGCCATCGGGGACCTGGATGGAGACGGCAAGCCAGATGTAGCCACCGCTAATGAAGGTGGCGTAAATGTCTCTGTGCTTCATAACACCAGCACAGGAGTCGGCAACATCAGCTTCTCAGCTAGGGTAGATTTTAGTGGCGGTGGCGGCCTGGTGGCTATGTCCTTGGGTGACTTCGATAACGATGGCAAATCGGAAATGGTAGCGGCCGAGTTTAATGGAGATGTAGTTTCAGTTTTCAGAAACACGATCGCCACGGCTGCACCAACGATTACATCATTTTCACCAACCGCTGGTAACGTTGGTACATCCGTCACCATCAACGGAACAAACTTCGATACTACTCCCGCCAACAACACCGTCCTCTTTAACGGAACAGCAGCCGTGGTTACTGCAAGTACAGCTACCAGCCTTACTATAACTGTTCCTACAGGCGCTACCACCGGAAAAATTTCTGTTACGGTTGGTTGTGGCACTATACTTAGTGCCGATGATTTTACGGTTTCCTCCGCCACTAATCAGCCTCCTATAATTGAACCAACTACAGAAGCTGTACCGATAGAAGGAATCATTACGCTCGATCTTGAAACGTTAATCAGTGACCCTGACGATAACCTCGATCCAACTTCGCTGTACCTGGTTAGCAGCGTTTCAGAACAAGGCGCATCCGCAAGTTTGGATGATGCATTCATCTTAACGCTGGACTATGGAGGCGTACAATTTTTCGGAACGGATCGAATTTCTGTTGGTGTGTGTGATCTTGTTGGCGAGTGCGTTGAACAAGAGTTAATTATTGAAGTTGGAGGAGATATTGTTGTTTACAATGCTGTTTCTGCGGATGGTAACAACTTAAACGACTCCTTTTTCCTGCAGTACATTGATATCTTACCGAATACGGCCAGCAATCGCGTAAGCATCTTTAATCGCTGGGGGGACCTCGTTTTTGAAATAACAGATTATAACAATCAGGATCGGGTATTCAAAGGATTAAGCAACAGCGGAAAAGAACTTCCGTCAGGTACCTATTATTACAAAATTGAATTCTCCGGTAAAACAAAAACCGGGTACCTTTCCTTAAAACGGTAAAATATCACTCATGAAAAATTTACTTGTTTTGAGTGCAGCACTCATTCTATTCATCAACGGGTATTCGCAAGTTCAAAAACATGAAGGAACCTTATCGCCCGATAGTGCTGTCGTGCAATTAATAGCAAGATACGGTGAAGCTTTTACTATCCGGGATGTGGCCGAACGTGATGCCAAGCGAAAGGAGATTGTTTCCCCGGGCTATTTCTATCATGGTATCGATGGCGCACCCATCAGCCTGACGGGTTTAACCAAACGTCAGACAAAAAATAACTTTAAGGTTATGGCCGATTCGGTTTATGATGAAGTGCTGTACCAATATGAGAATACAGCAATCCTGATTTTTAAAGAGTGGCAACATTTAACCGATAAAGGTGTAGAGAAAGAAACGCTAAACTCTGTTTTAATCGTAATGGGAAAAGAAAATGGAAGATGGGTTGTGATTGCTGATATCATTGGGATGAAGCCGCAACCGCCAACGGCAGCCATAAAAAAATAAGAGTAAAAAAAATGTCCCTATTCACCGGGACATTTCTTTAAGTCAATATCTCTTAAAATTATTAATCCCATTTCCACTCCCCCGCAATACGCAGCGGTTCTTCCAGGTTATTATCAATCATAAATTGTCTGGTGGTTTCACTGTCCATTTTGTCAGCCGGTAGTTTTTCGGCATTCGCGAGCGCAAATAAAATCATCGTTCCAAAGCGAGCCGTGTTGCGAATATGCGTTTCGTTTACGAGGTTAAAATCATCGCAGTCGGAATGATAACATCCGTAGATAGAACGATCCAGGTTGCTGGCGATACTCAGAATCGGTACACCCTCTAACATGAACGGCTGGTGATCGCTGTGTAACCCGGAGCGGTTGCTGAATTTGTTTTTATAGATGGTGTCGATTGCGGCAATCTCAACACCTATGTTTTTAAAGAATGTAGTGTCATTCAATTTACCACCGGCATTTACACCAACCGGATTACCGCCCATATCGATGTTGAACATGTACTTGATGTTCTCGATTGAGCCGTCTTTAACGGCCTGATCAACCATGTAGGAAGAACCCAATAACCCTTGCTCCTCTCCCATAAACATCACAAACTGAATGGTACGCTTTGGTTTTAGGTTGTTCGCTTTGAATGCCCGGGCAATATCCAGAATGGCGAACGAGCCAATGCCATTATCAATTGCACCCGTGGCTAAATCCCACGAATCGAGGTGACCACCAATAATAATTTTTTCATCCGGAAATTCAGAACCTTTAAGTGTTGCAACCACATTGCGGGCCTTAATAGGATCGCTGTGATTGGTCATCGCAATGTGCGCCTGAATTTTCTTTCCTGATTTTAGCTTTTCCTTTAGCTCAAAACCTTTCTCTTTCGCAATGCAAATTGCAGGAATTGGAATCAGCTCACCGGTTACGGAAGCTGTACCGGTTAACAGAACGCCTTTATCAACCTTATTAAAAATCACTACGCCTTTTGCGCCATTTTTTATCGCGATAGCAGTCTTCTCGCTACGGTGCAAATTGCGTGTGCCTTCCGGACTTCCTTCCAGTATGTCTATGTAAATAAGTACAAGCTTATCTTTTGCCGCTCCGGGTTTAGCGGTGTAATCAGCTTCAAGTCCGTTGCCCATATCCACCAGCTCTCCGGTTACATCGGCTTCCACCGGTGCATGACCCAGCGTTACCGCCTTTACACTATCCCCATCAATGGTAACCGAAATCGTGCCACGCGCCCAAGCCTTAGTTTCAAACTCCTGAAACTTCACGTCATCGAAGCCATACTCTTTGAACTTATTGAATGTGTACTCTTCCGCTTTTCTTCCGTTTTCTGATCCCGTTAGGCGATGACCAATGGTGGATGTGGCTTCTCCCAAGGTTGCGTACGCTCTTGAATTTTGAAGCACCTCGGAGTTAATCCTTGAAAATGTTTCAGGTTGGCTTTCAGTTGCACAGGCAGCAATCAGCAGCATGATTGCTATAAAAAATACGGAATGTTTCTTCATAAGGTTAGATTATACAATCAAGGTATAAAAATTAAGAATGAGCACGAACAAAAATTTATCAGCGGTTAATAAAGCCCATAAGCAGTTGCTAAAACCGATTGTATAGGGTAGAATATTTTTCACCTTAGAACACTTCAATGCTTCCTGTATGCATTTTCAGTCTAAAAACGCTTTTATCTTTTCATTTACGCTACTCTCAGCCTGGTGCTGTTCAGGTTCTGAACAAAAAATCCGATGGCTTCGAGCGGAAATTTCATCACCGCTAATCCGGATCCTACCCCCCTTTCGCCCGAAGAAATTATAAAGCAATTTCAAATACCTCCCGGGTATCACGCGAGGGTTACGCAACAACCCTACGGGCAAGGTGGTGTTCTGCTCACCGATAAAAAGTACAAGAACTTTGAATTGTACATTAAAGTAAAGATTGATTCATTCACCAATGGCGGAATTCTCATCCGGTCAACCGAAAGTGGTGTTGCTTATCAAATCAAACTGGATGAAATCGCCAAAAGCACCGGCAATTTACACGACATCAATACGGAACATCGGCATTAAAGAATTGCCCTAAGCTTTAACCCAATTGTGAAATCGAACGAGAGGAAAAGACTAAGCGTGCCTCAAAAAAAATATCCTCAATTAAAGTACATTTAGAAGCATTTGTAGCCATAAATGCCTAAATTAATACAAGGGAAATATATGCACCTGGTGTATATAGCCGAACGTTGGCAACCATAGCTGAGTGACGAGATGACAATTTATTGTTCAAAAAAGCTAGAGACATTTCTTGGACAAAAAAGCCCACAAAATAAACTGGCTGACAATTCAACTTTTGGTGACTGGAACGCACACTTATTCACAATTGACAGAAAAAAGTGTTTGATCTTCATGAATAATCGGACTTGTTATTCAGTTGTAATGACTAACGTTTTGAAAAAGGACTTAAAAGACCTTGGACAAGTTTTCAAAGAACGTCTCATTCGGCAACTTGACAACGACATAAAACTAACCGAGGGACAAGAAATAAAAGTAAGAAATGCTCTCGGGGACATCGCGTTCACCAAATCCAACAATGACAAAAAGATAATTGGAACAATTAATCACCATATAGAAAATTTAAAATATAACAATTACGGTGGTGGAGTTGAGACTTGGGACGATATACGTGTGACCGGGATTTTAAACGACTATCTAGTTGGTACAAAGATTCCTGCCAATGGACCAAAGCAAAGTGATTTTTTCAGACCAATCGAATTAATGAAGAGTTTAATAAGATAGCAACGGTTGCCAACAACGGCTATAAAGCATTACTTTTGATTAATTATTTTTTAAAGGATAAAAGTAACGCTTCATAGCCAAGCGTTGTAGGTAAGGCGGCCAGACAATTGACAAGAGAACACACAAAGACTGAATTAATTTCTGTGAAGAAAATCCTAATATTCATTGTACTACTAAGTTCCTTTAAGGTTAATGGACAAGAGATTCCTAAAGTCATCGGAAATTTTGGCTATTCAATGTCATGGTACTTAGACGTTGAACTTAGTCTTTTGGACAATGGGGAATTCAAACTAAGTGAATCATCCGACATTAGTGCTGGAAAAATCTCAGGGCAATGGTCTAGAGATGGAAATATATTAACACTTGTTCCAACAAAAGCCCAGCGCCATGATAGCAGAAAAGACAAATGGGTTGACAACGACAAGGATTCGGAAAATTTCTTCTACAGTAAAATAAAAATTTTATCAGTTGACAGACTATTTGTTGAAAGTGATCAAAGTCATGTGCACCTGAACAGACTGCCAACTGATCAAGATGGCCCTTACAAAATTCATTTTCCAAAACAAAAAATATTCGTACCAGACAGTAAAGACTCTGTTTTAGTTAGAAAGATCATGCGGTATATTAAGACATGGCCTTATGAACACGGATATACTATTCAGTTATCAGGACAAACTTCAGAAGAAGATGATAAAACAGACAAATACATTGGATTAAAAAGATGTCGATCCATAGTTCGTTATTTCCAAGAACAAATCGGGATTGGATGGAATGACTTTGTAATTAAAGACCTAGATCATGGAGACCAAAAAGGAGACTCATTTGTTGAGATTAAAATAATACATGATTATCCTTGACAATAAAATTCGTGTAGGCCGCCCTACCTACAACAAAGGCTATAATGCATTTGTTTTCTTTTGTTTATTTTTATTTTGGTAAAACAAACGCCTTATAGCCGAACGTTGTGCGTCATGCTTTAAAGACAAATTTCCGACATGGGACAAGTGACACAGGAAATAGAGAATGCTATCAAGACCTTAAAGCTTGACTATAACCACATCAAACCTCTTGACAAGAACGAAGGTAAAAGAGTATTCGATGAACTTTTGAGTCATTTTGTAAATTCAGGAGACAGACGCTGGTGGTGGGAAGACTTCAAACAAAAATCCTTTTCATTTCAAAGTTCTGACAAACCATTTGAAATATTAAACGAGATTATACCAGAGACTAAAGACAAGCTTTGGTTAATGGTTGAGGACGATGAAGAGGTTTTTTTTCCTATATATGAAACACAGCCAGGGGTTATTCAACAAGTAATTGGAGAATGTTTCGGTTTCGAGTACTATATAATTGACAAAAACAAGGACTGGTTAATTTGCGAGACTCATCACAATAAATTAATAGGAATTGGAGAAAAACTGAGAATCAAAAATCTCAAAAAGATTGTGGACTAAAGCACGAACGCACAACAAAGTGTTTATGTCATTGTGTTATCGGTCTGACGTTTATTATTTTTAACAACACAACGCCATAAACACAAACGTTGTGGGCAATTTTTTAGTAAGCAAAGAGAAATGAAATTACTGACATGTTACATTTTGACATCTCTCTTGACGATTTATTGCGGACGTGTTTTTGGACAAGCTGAAGCAACTGAAATAGTTGAAGACAAAGCACATTTTATTATATCAGCAGGGATCTCATATCAAAAACAGTTAGTCGGAGAAATGGGTTTTATTTATGGCCACTCTGCGCCACCTGGACCTTGCACTTCCGGCAATTTACGTGGACTAAAGTTTGCCACAGAATTTAACTTTAATCCTGACAACTTTTTCATTGCCCCTAAAATTGGTGTAGAGTTTGATTACCTGCTATTTGGAGCAAGGCTAAATATTATCGACTATACAGACTTTACTTATCATGACTTCAAATTCACTCCAGAAATAGGATTATCCTTAATGGGAGCCTTCGACATATTTTATGGTTACAATTATTCATTGACAGACAAAAGAATTGAGAACATTGGTACGAACAGAATAACACTGACAATAAATTTTGATAAGGTTTTATGGGGACGAGAGGAGTAAAAAACTGCCCACAACAAAGTGTTTATGCCATTGTGTTATCGGTCTGACGTTTATTATTTTTAGCAACACAACGTCATAAACACAAACGTTGTGTGCAATGGGTTTCTTAGACAAAGACTCCAAAAAATATAAAGACTTTAAATGACAACTCTAGACAGCATGTTTGAACTGGCAACCGAACTTCGAGACAAGGGACAGTTGCGGGATTCAATTAATGTACTGTCTAAAATACTGGACGACTATCCCGTTGACAAAAAGACATTTGTAGTCTACACCGTGTTGGGTGGCGTATATCGAGACCTGGAAGAAAACGAAAAGGCATTATTAAATTTTAAACAAGCGATAGAACTAAATCCAAAATATGAATTAGCATCTCTTTGTCAATATGTGACACTTGTAAAGTTGCACAGAGACATTGAGGCAATTGATGAAATGACAAGATATTTAACACTCTATCCAGCTAATTTGTATAAGGACACTCTTGAAGAATTATTAGAGGGTCTAGAAGACGGGTACATGACTGACTACGAGGACAGCATCAGGAATTTTGCAAAGAAAAACGGAGTTAAGATTTGACTCAGAAACCCACAGCACACAACAAAGTGTTTATGCCATTGTGTTATCGGTCTGACGTTTATTATTTTTAACAACACAACGTCATAAACACAAACGTTGTGGCCAATTGGTTGGCTCCGTGGACAGTGACGAACAAGCCGACCAGTTTCGGTTGACAAAAATAAAAAACAAAGCGACCGTTGACTTCTTACAAAATCAATCCTCTATGAAAATAACCCTAGTGACTCTGACTCTTGTTCTTGGACTTCTCACTTTTGCTAAAGGACAAGGAGATATCGACAAGCCATCCTCGACACCAATATGGACAGACGCAGATAGAAAGTATCTACTGGACAATCTGATTCGTTCTAAAGAAGAAATTATCGCAGAAACAAAAAACCTCACTAAAGAACAATGGAATTTTAAAGAAAGCCCTGATCGTTGGAGTATTAACCAGATTATTGAACACATTTGCTTCTGGGAACTGATTCAGATGAATGAAATTTCTGTCGCATTGCAAATGGGGCCGTTCCCTCAAGTTCCACAAAATCCAGACAGCATTTTTATCGATGCTGACCCAAAAAGAATAAATAAGAATATTACCACAGACTATACAAAGCCTTTTACTTACAGTGTTCCCTTAGGAAACAATGAAGGGAAGAACAATATCATTTGGTATACTAAAATGCGAGATGAGTCAATTGAATACTTAAAAAGCACAAATGACAACTTAAGGCTTTACCGTGTCAACTTTGGACCCAATATTCATCAGCATTACATGATGTTCTTTCGACACTCGTTTCGGCATTTAGGACAGATACGAGAAGTGAAAAAGCATCCCAAGTATCCAAAATGATTTACAACAAGCGGACAAAGAAATTACTCCCAGCAAAAACATTGAAAAAAAACTGACATTTACGGACGAAATCCAACTGGCCACAACAACGGCTATAAAGCATTACTTTTGATTAATTATTTTTTAAGGATAAAAGTAACGCTTCATAGCCAAGCGTTATGCACAATGCCGCGCGGACAGAGTAGTGACCACCGCGCATTGGCACATTTGCTTGCCGCACATTCCATCGCGACACCAAAGCAAGCAAAAGAGCCAATTTTCCCTCGCTAAAATTTTCAGACTATTAAGACGTTGACTTTGAATGGGTTAATAATTCGGTCTTAAATCATAAAAAATTGACAACGACTGACAATTACAGTTATTCAGGCAGTTTGGCTTAACGTATAGAGTATTTTTTGAGCTATTTTTGAAACATGAGCTATGTAGTCAAAAATCTGGAGTTAGAGTTATTTCCTGAAGAGGTAAAGGTTGACCAAGACTACTCAGCAACATTTGCTGGAAACATGAGTCTACCAGTACACAAATGGTATAGATACACCGCTGGCTTTTCAGCAGCATGGGCCAATCAACTAATTAAAGAAGAAAAATTAAAGGGAAGAAAAAGAGTAATTGATCCGTTTGCAGGCTCAGGGACAGTTCTTCTTGAGAGCGAATTTGAGAATGTAGAGTCTATTGGGATTGAGGCGCATCCGTATGTTTACAAAATTGCTAGAGCCAAACTTTCCTGGAATTATCCTGCGGATAAATTTAAAGAAGCTTCTTTGGAGTTTCTTAAATTGGCAAAGAAGAAAAAAATCACGAAGACCGACTTTCCAAAACTAATTGTGAGTTGTTATCCTCTTGAGACAATTCAAAAACTTGAAGCATTAAAGCAGACATGGCTTAAAGCTGAGCAAGAACAAGAAATCAGAGACTTCAATTGGTTTATTATTACAGCTATTTTAAGAATTACATCGCCCGTTGGGACAGCACAGTGGCAATACATCCAACCGACAAAGACAAAATCAAAAGTAGTAGACCCATTTGTAGCTTTCGAAGCTAAAGTTCTCGAAATGCACAATGATATGAAGCGGATGCAGAGCCGATTGAAAGTTGTTACTGAGGCAAAGATTTTTAATGAGGACGCGAGAGATATTAAATCGATTCCAAAAGGTTGGGGAGATTTGGTAATAACATCTCCACCATATGCAAATAACTATGACTACGCTGACGCCACAAGACTCGAAATGACTTTTTGGGGTGATATTAGCGGATGGGCCGATCTACAAGAAAACGTTAGAAAAAACCTTGTAAGAGCATGCACTCAACATGTTTCTAAACTTGGGAGCGAGATTGATTCAATTCTTTCAAATCCAAAACTTGCTCCAATTCATGCAGAACTTATTCAGGTATATGAAACCTTAAAAGTCGAGAGACTTAAGCACGGAGGAAAAAAGAACTATCATTTAATGATTGCTGCTTACTTTACAGACCTCGCTGAAGTATTTCATTCCCTACGGAGAGTAACGAGTAAAGGTTGTTTAATGTGTTTTGTAATTGGTGACTCCGCTCCTTATGGAATTTACGTACCAGTGGACAAATGGCTCGGTGAGTTAGCTGTTTCAGCAGGATTTAAAAGTTTCACATTTGAGAAACTTAGGGATAGAAACGTAAAATGGAAAAACAGAAAACACACAGTTCCTTTGCAAGAAGGGCGACTATGGATTAAGGGATAAATTATGGCAGAATCACTTGCGCACAAATTTGGCCAGATAATCGGAGAGGTTCTTGAACTGGCCATTTATCCACACCTCAATAAATTTGCAAACGATAATAAGCTCTTTGTTGACCGAAAAGGGAAAAGGAACACCCGCAAGGGAATCAAAGTTACTTGGACGGATATCAACGGCAACAAGCATGATCTTGATTTTGTCCTTGAAAAGGGAGGTGATGAAAATACAATCGGAACTCCGGTTGCATTCATCGAATCAGCTTGGCGTAGAGGGTCCAGGCATTCAAAGAACAAGGTGCAAGAAATAGCAGCAGCCATAAATCCTGTAGTTAAGAAGTATAGCTCGACAATTTGCTTCAAGGGAGCTATCCTAGCAGGAGACTTTACGAAACCCTCCTTGGCTCAGCTTGAATCGGACGGTTTCGTTGTATTGTATTTTCCTACCGAATCGGTTGTCAAAACTTTCGCAAAGTTTGGAATAGATGTTCTAACCGATGACCAAACTGCAGAATCTGACTATGCTGAGAGAATCAAAAAGTGGGCTGCACTCGAGCACAAAGAAAAACTTGCGACCATGCTACTTGAGGATAATAAAGACCAAGTTGCTCGTTTTTTTGATCTATTAAGCTACTCAGTTACTTGTTGGATAGAAAGGGTAATAATTCTTCCACTACACGGAGAAGAAGCAATTGCTGATTCTGTTAAGGAAGCAATTCAATTCATTAAAGGACATTCAAGTGTCAAGCCAAATCTACCTTTCGTAAAATACGAGGTGATTATTCGATATAACACGGGAGAAAAGATTGAAGGGACTTTTAACGACAAGACAAGTTGCATTAGATTTTTAGAGGCGTTCGTGTAATTCGCCACACCAATGCCAAAGCCTCACCTGCGGACGCACAACCAAAGCTATGGCATCCGTGTGGCTAAGAGTGGTGCAATGCGCGGCACTGTGCATAACAATGCATATAAATCATGCCGGCAGAATTTGCTGGTTAATTATTAATTTGGTCTGCCGGCACGCTTTATATGCGAACGTTGTGCGCCATAACGCAAAGACAAAGTTCGGTTCACGCGGACAATTTCTCAAAAAGACATTTGATAAAAAGATTCAGATTCAATGGCAACTCCGAGCCACGCGTATCTCTCCGAATTGAATAACTTCTCTTGCACTTCGTCAAATCAATCCAATCAGATTACGATTCGCTATGCTTGACCAGGTCTGCTTTCTAATAAAATAAAAAGGAGAAACACACAGTTTCCGCTTAGTAGGGTTCGGTGTGCGTTTCGGCTCACAACAAGGTGTTTATGACATTGTGCTCAAGGATTGATTTTTATTATTTTTACAGCACAACGTCATAAACACAAACGTTGGCAGCAAGCCTTTAAAAAAAATGGGAGACCCACTGACAAAGGACGAGATAGAGGAATTCCTTCGGCTAATTAGCGAGACTAATAAGTCAAATACCATTGCATCTTATATACATATTAAAAATGTATTTGACAGACTATCAATTGTATTTACTCATGTGACCGTTCCAAAGGGAAAATTGCTTTTTAGATGCCGAGCTCACACGAAAAATGAAGGACTATTTACAAATCTGAATGACCTAACTTATAGAGGAGATGAATTTTATATCAAGGACTTTGGACGAGCAAATGAACCTGGACAATCAATTTTTTATTGTTCAGACGACCCGATAACAGCATTCTCAGAGACAAGTATTATTACAAGACAAAACGTAGCGGTTGACTTTGAATTTATAACGACTGGGGTGTGGAGAGCAAGAGAAGATTTCAAAGTTGCGTACATACCAGCAACAGCGGACATTAAAGGTCTAAACAAAACGATGGATGGACTTAATGACGATTTTGAAAGCTTAATGTCTAAATTGATGAATGACGGAACGGCAAATCAATTAAACGTATTGGACTACTTATCACAGGAGTTTTTGAGAAATGCACACGGGGACAGTTCCAATTACAAAATCAGTTGCGCATTTGCGAATTATATTTACAAAGCAATTTCATTTGACAGGATAATTATCGGGGGACTTTTATATTCAAGTACAATTTACAATAGACGTGGCGTAAACCTCGCATTGCTTCCAACGACAGCCGACAAATTAGAACTTGTAACAGCGAGAAAAGGAAAAATGGTAAAGACAAGCGACTCAACATATCACGAACTTGAGACAGTTGACTCGAAATGGATAACGGACACAGGAGAAATAGTTTGGAGCTAAAAGGCCAGCTGCCAACAAAATGCTTCTGCAATAGCGCGGTGACGTGTAAGTTATAAGTGTTATCTTCGTTCCACGTTTGGTGTCGGGGACAGGACGCGGCTTCGAAAGCGCGCTACTGCAGAAGCACAAACGTTGTGTGCAAGGCGCTAAAGACAAATAGAGCAAGTAAGACATATGAGACGAGTGACATCGAGCTATAAAATTTTTGGAGGCTTCGGACTTTTTATTCTTTTAAACGGACTGATTGGAATTGGGACATTTAAACTCCTGACAACATTGGACATGGCGGACTTGATAAACAACGGTAACACACAAAAGGTCTATGCTTTCGTTCTTGGACTACAACTTTTCTTTCTGTACCTCTTCTCGACCCAAAATCGTTTCATCATAGCCGACAGTGACGGAATTACTTTCGTTAATCCAATATTACCATTCCTTCGTTCGACTTACCGTTGGACAGACTTTGACTATTATGTAACGGTTGACGAAAGTTCTCAACATTCGACACACGAGGCGGTTTGGTTAATTAAAAATAAGCGACTTAAAGCAAGATTTTCGAGCTTCTATTATTCCAATTATGACGACCTAATTGACCAAGTAAAGACTACGAGCAAGGGCGACAAATATTTCAACCCGTTTGACCAATTGTTTATTTTAATGGGACTTAAGGGAGTTAAGGATAAGTGAGTCGCGCCCAGCACACAACAAAATGTATAAAACATGGCTGGGCTCAGTGTAAATTTGTAGTTTAGTTTTTCAAATTACGTTTGGTGTCGTGGGACTGTGATGCGCTTCGAAAGCCCAGCCACGTTTCATACACAAACGTTGGCAGCAATACCCTCGGGACAAATTCGACTTTCTAACATGAGAACCTTATTCTTAATATTAATTGTTTCCGTTCTTTGGACAGCTTGCGACAATGAAATCATTGAACGTGCAGCGGACTTTGAATTTGAAACGATTGACAAAGAATCAAACAAAATAAATTTACGTGTCATCACTCGTTACAAAATCAAAAGTAGACTGGAGAAAAAAACATTAAGAAAATACGGTAGACACTATAATGATAGCCTACTGCTACCCGTTATTTCGTCCATTTCAAAAGAAATATTAAAAGACTATTCAGCAGGCGAAATCTATAATTACAAAAGAAAAGAAATTGAGCAAAAACTTAGCGGGCAAATAAAGACAACATTCGCAAAGGCGGATCTTGAATTAACGTACTTTCTTATTGGTGAAGTTGGGCTATCGGACACATTAATGCATAGGCTAGAAAAAGAATATGTCACAAGATTTCAAAATGCGATGAATGGTTGTATCAAGGGAATAAAAGGAGTAGTAACCGACATGAGACCTGGTGACCCTATAGTTTTTTACGAATTCATTATTGAAAATAAGAGCTACGAGGGAATTTTAAATAGAGAAGAAATTGGAAAAAAATTGAATATTGGAGACTCAGTTTCCTTTGAATACGCATGTGATGAGCCTATCTTCCATAGACTAAAGAAGTAGATAAAAATTAATAAACGACTAAGGGTACTGCTGCCAACAAAGTGTTTATGCCATTGTGTTATCGGTCTGACGTTTATTATTTTTAACAACACAACGTCATAAACACAAACGTTGTGGGGCATATTTTAAAGAATGAGACAACTACTAACTTTTCTGACGATACTATTTGTAGCTACAAGTTGCAGTGGACAAGCTGACAATAAAGAAGACAAAGAAGTAATAATTGACCCGATCATTCCTCAACCCCAATTTCCTGGACAATCTGCCGGACTGAAAAAATATTTAAAAGAAAATTATAACTGGAGACAAGGACAATTGACAGTTGAGGGAACTGTGTACGTGGACTTTATTGTGCTGGAGGACGGATCAATTTCCGATGCAAAAGTTTTCAAAGGACTTTGCACGACTTGTGACGCAGAGGCATTGAGATTGGTAAAGAAAATGCCAAAGTGGGTACCGGCTGAGCAAGACGGAAAGCCTAAAAGAGAAAAAGTAGTTTTACCGATAAAATTTAGCTTAGGCACTTCTAATCCATACGAGTAAAAATACGCCCCACAACAAAGTGTTTATGCCATTGTGTTATCGGTCTGACGTTTATTATTTTTAGCAACACAACGTCATAAACACAAACGTTGTGGGCCATGCCTCGAAAAAAATGAGACTAACGACAATACTTCTATTTCTAATCCTAAGTTCATGTGGAGACCTTGTGAGATTTGAGACTCCACAACCCGAGGGACAGAAAGATGAAAAATCAATTCCAAGACGTCTGACAGGTGTATACTTTAATATTGACGACTCAACAAAACTGACTGTAACGACTAAAGAGATAATTGAAACTTTAGAGAAGGATTTCAAAGGACTTTTGACAGAATTGGACTCAGTCGACAGAGCAACAATTAAAACAGACACCTCATTTTCAGAGACAAGTGAAAATATGAGAATAGACATGGTTGTAAAAGGAGACAGCATTTTCCAACACTTGGACTATAAGGACACACTATTCACATTTGACAAGAATGACATCTTAAGAAAATTCAAAGGTTATTACTTTTTAAACAGACAACGCTCAGCTAATAGTTGGAGTGTGACAAAATTGACTAAAACCAAAAAAGGAATAATTCTTGGGACAGTTTCAGATAAAACAGATATTGAAAATCTACGAGAACTTACGGACACAAAGGCTGACACTGTTTATAACTTTCGACCGACAAAAAAACAATTAAGGCAATTCCTTAACGACAAGGGATTTCAAAACGAGAAGATATTTATTAAAATAGAGTAGAGAAAGGCACGGCCCACAACAGCGTGTTTATGCCACTTTGGGGTTTGTCGTTAATCATAAATTCATTTCTTAAGTTAAATTTGTAACGGTGGACGCTTTAGACTGGTCGTGTTTGTCATGCTGCGCATTTAACAAACACTCCTACACCCAAAGCGCCATAAACACAAACGTTAGCGCCCATACCTTAACGACAGATGAAAAGAAACTTGATAATAATTGTAACAGTAGGACTTCTTACATCTTGCGGACTTACAAGTAAATATCAGAACGCTCAACATTCGGTTTACGCAAAAATGCTGACAACTGATGAAATGAATACAATAAATCAAAAAGGAGAAATAACAAGGGACATTGAGTTTAACGACCCAAACGACAACAGATTATTAAAAGGAAAATTAAGGATTTTAAAGACAGACAGGCAAGACGTCTTTAATTTCGTTGAAATCGGAGAATGGATTGACCATGGTAGACTTGGGAATTCAGGAAAATATCACAATTTGGAGTACAGAGACACAACCTTCAACGACAACTTAGGTAACTCAATATCAAGAGTTGTTTACGACAAAGACAAACAAAATAAATTTTCACTTGGCGAGCGGTGGACATCAAAACCACAAGGAGACTCTTTCATTCGACACATAGAAATATTTAAGGACAGAGTGCTAATAAGCGAGTACGACTTAAAACTCCAAGACTTCAACAATCCAAAATCTGACATTCAAAAGAAAAAAATACCAACTGGAACACGTAAAGACTATTCACCAAGCGGACAACTTATTTCCACCAAGACTTTTGACAATAACGGACAATTGATAAAGTAGAGACAGGTACGGGCGCTAACAAAGTGTTTATGCCATTGTGTTATCGGTCTGACGTTTATTATTTTTAGCAACACAACGTCATAAACACAAACGTTAGCGCGCATTATTTTAACCCCATGAGACTACTTATAACACTTACAATTATCACATTGACTTTTGGATGTCAAAAACAAAGAGAACAAATTGAAAAATTTGTCTTTGACAACAAGCAAATCGCCATACAAGAAATTCATAAGTACGAATTCGATTCGAGTGGCAGAATAAAGACAGACTACTCTACCACATTTATGTATATGTCCGGTGTGCCATTTGACAGTTCCAATTATGTCAAAAGATACCAGTACAATGACAAGGGGCAAGTCACTAGGATTTTTGATACACTTGACTCTACCTTACAGACAAAATTTTACAACAATGTCGACTCATTAGTAGCAGATTACAAAATAAACAACCATGGCGACACAGTCAGAATGACAGTTATCAATTATTCAGACAACAAATCTCACAAGAAAATTGAACGAATACTACTAATTACACGGTTAGAAAATTTTAAAAATCTAACGAAAGAGAACATTAGAGAATATGACACTCTGCTATTTATTACAGACTTCACCTACAACGGAGACAAGCATGTCAAATCAGTTTCTTTTGACAAAGACGGAGCTATAACAGATGAAGTAGAAATTGTCTATGATAATGACACGCACACCAAGTCAATTACCTATGCTTTTCTGGGTGACAAGAAGTTTATAAAAGAAACGTCATCTTACACGCCCAACGAAACAATTGGACAAGATGCAGTAACAATTGGAACTCAAGGCGACACCATTTCTTATACAAAGTCAATACTCCAAGACGAGAACAAAGTGACAATTAGCTATCATGGTCAATTCAATATGAAGGACATTACTTATTATGACAAAGCGGGGCGCATGATTGGCAATATTATGCTTGACTTGAATGAAAAGACAAAAGTGGTTTCCTCCTACACATACGACAATAATGGCAATCTCATTGAATATTCTAATTATCGTGAGAGACTAAATAACGCGCGCTAACAAAGTCTATAAGTCATTTTATTTTTAATGTTTATTTTTATCTTGGTAAATAAAACGCCTTATAGCCAAACGTTGGCAGTAATAGGGCCCGGACAATTTGGTCACCTAACGAGTGACACACTACAAACAAACATTTCCCGCTGGGACAATTGAACGGCTTCGCAGACAACTCAAGCTTTGAAAAAATC
>Ga0209175_10000078_pt1 | contig 66743 bp, 24 predicted proteins | sample JI91814C2DNA_FD_187506 | JGI IMG/M metagenome (GOLD analysis project Ga0209175, IMG submission 187506) | Wastewater effluent complex algal communities from Wisconsin, to seasonally profile nutrient transformation and Carbon sequestration -... | ecosystem: Engineered > WWTP > Effluent > Algae...
CCGCGGTGGTCACGACATCTTCAAGATCTTCAGCGCCTACAAGGCGGCCGTCGAGCACCAGGGCCAGCCGACGCTGATTCTGGCCAAGACGATCAAGGGCTTCGGCATGGGCCAGGCCGGCGAGGCTATGAACATCTCGCACCAGCAGAAGAAACTCGATTACGAGGCGATCAAGCGCTTCCGCGATCGCTTCAGCCTGCCGGTCGCCGACGACCAGCTCAAGGAACTGCCGTACCTGAAGTTCGCGGAGGGCTCGCCGGAACTGACCTACATGCGCCAGCGGCGGATGGACCTCGGTGGCTACCTGCCGAAACGCCGCCGCACTGCCGAAGCACTGGATATCCCCGCCCTGTCGGCTTTCGACGCGCTGCTCAAGGCGTCGGGCGAGGGGCGTGAAGTATCGACCACGATGTCCATCGTCCGCTTCCTGAACATCCTGCTCAAGGACAAGAAGGTCGGCCGCCACGTGGTCCCCATCGTTCCCGACGAATCGCGCACCTTCGGCATGGAAGGTCTCTTCCGGCAGATCGGCATCTGGAATCAGCAAGGCCAGAAGTACGTCCCCGAAGACCACGACCAGCTGATGTTCTACAAGGAGTCGATCGACGGCCAGGTGTTGCAGGAAGGAATCAACGAAGCCGGCGCAATGAGCGACTGGATCGCTGCGGCGACCGCGTACTCGGTGCACGGCGTCCAAATGATTCCCTTCTACATCTGCTATTCGATGTTCGGTTTCCAGCGCGTGATGGATCTTTGTTGGGCGGCTGGCGACCAGCGCGCGCGCGGTTTCCTGATCGGCGGTACCGCCGGCCGGACGACGCTCAATGGCGAAGGCCTGCAGCACGAAGACGGTCATTCGCTGATCCTCTCCGGTCTGATCCCGAACTGCATCAGCTACGACCCGACCTTCTCCTTCGAAGTCGCCGTCGTCATGCGTGAAGGGATGCGCCGGATGTACCAGGAGCAGGAGGATGTCTTCTATTACATCACCGTGATGAACGAGAACTACGAGCATCCGGAGATGCCGGCAGGCGCCGAGGCCGACATCCTCAAGGGCATGTACCTGCTGCGCCGCGGCGCGTCCGCGGAGGGCAAGGCAGCGGCGCCACGGGTGCAGTTGCTCGGTTCGGGAACCATTTTCCGCGAAGTCATTGCCGCCGCCGACCTGCTCAAGAACGACTGGGGTGTCGATGCCGACCTCTGGGGCTGCCCGGGCTTTGGCGAACTGGCACGCGAGGGCAATGACGTGCAGCGCTGGAACATGCTCAACCCGACCGAGAAACAACGTCTGTCGCACGTCGAGAAATGTCTCGGCGAGACGCGCGGTCCGGTCGTCGCGGCGACCGACTACGTCAGGTTGTTCGCCGAACAGATTCGTCCCTTCATCAACCGTCGCTACGTAACCCTGGGTACCGATGGCTTCGGCCGCTCGGACACGCGCGAGAAGCTGCGTCATTTCTTCGAGGTCGACCGCCGCTGGGTCACCGTGGCTGCGCTGAAAGCGCTCGCCGACGAGGGAACGATCGAGCCGGCAACGGTCGCCACGGCAATTGCCCGCTACGGCATCGACGTGAACAAACCCAATCCGATGACGGTTTAAGGGAGCCCCCTGATGAGTCAAATGATCGAAGTAAAAGTCCCTGATATCGGTGATTACACCGACGTGCCGGTGATTGACGTCTGTGTCAAGGCGGGCGATGTGGTCAAGGTCGATGACGCCCTGGTCACCCTCGAATCCGACAAGGCGACGATGGACGTGCCGTCTTCGGCGGCCGGCGTGGTCAAGGAAGTGCGCGTCAAACTGGGCGACAAGATTTCGGAAGGCGCGGTGGTCGTCGTTCTCGAAGCCGCCGGGGCAAGCGCTGCCGCCGCGCCTGCCGCAGCGTCTTCGAACGCGCCCGCCGCTGCGCCCGCCGTGGCTCCGGCTGCGCAGGCTCCGGCCGCTGGCGGCGCGAGCGTCGAGGTCAGCGTGCCCGACATCGGCGACTACAGCGACGTGCCGGTGATCGACATCTGCGTCAAGGTCGGTGACACGGTCAAGGTCGACGATGCGCTGGTTACCCTGGAGTCCGACAAGGCGACCATGGACGTGCCGTCATCGGCGGCCGGCGTGGTCAAGGAGATCAAGGTAAAGCTTGGCGACAAGGTCTCCGCCGGCGCCGTGGTCGTCGTTCTCGACAGCGCCGGGGGCGCGCCTACCGCTGCCGTTGCCGCTGTTCCGGCGAGTCCCGTGGCCGCTGCGCCCGCTGCTGCGGCGCCGGCCGCCAGCGCGGCGCCCGCCGCCGTCGCTGCCCCGCCCGCAGCCGGCCTGGCCATCGGTTCCAGGACGCATGCCAGCCCCTCGGTGCGCCTGCTCGCCCGTGAACTCGGCGTCGACCTGTCCCGGGTCACGCCGAGCGGTCCCAAGTCGCGGATCCTCAAGGAGGACGTCAGCGCCTACGTGAAGAGCGTCCTGAGCGCCGGGCCGGCCGCCGCGGCGGCCGCCGGTGCTTCGCTGGGCGGCGGTCTCGACCTGCTGCCGTGGCCGAAAGTCGACTTCGCCAAGTTCGGCGCCGTCGAGGTCAAGCCGCTGTCGCGGATCAAGAAGATCTCGGCGCAGAATCTGGCCCGCAACTGGGTGATGATCCCGGCGGTGACCTACCACGAAGACGCCGACATCACCGATCTCGAGGCCTTCCGCGTGGCGATGAACAAGGAGAACGAGAAATCGGGGACCAAGATCACCATGCTCGCTTTCCTGATCAAGGCCAGCGTCATGGCGCTGAAGAAGTTCCCCGAGTTCAACTCCTCGCTCGACGTCCAGAATGGCGAAATGAGTCTGGTCATGAAGCAGTATTTCAACATTGCTTTCGCCGCCGACACACCGAACGGCCTGGTCGTACCGGTGGTCAAGAACGCTGACCAGAAATCGGTGACGCAGATCGTCGTCGAAAGCGGCGAGCTGGCGAGAAAGGCGCGCGATGGCAAGCTCGGCCCGGCAGACATGTCCGGCGCCTGTTTCACCATCTCCAGCCTGGGCGGTATCGGCGGCACCTATTTCTCGCCGATCGTCAATGCGCCGGAAGTGGCCATCCTGGGGGTGAACAAGTCGGTCATGAAACCGGTCTGGAACGGCCGCGAGTTCGAGCCGCGCCTGATCCTGCCGATGTCCTTGACCGCCGACCATCGCGTCATCGACGGCGCACTGGCCACCCGCTTCAACGTTTATCTTGCCCAGTTGCTCGCCGACATGCGACGCGTGCTGCTTTGATCGGGAGAAAATCATGAGCCAGGTCATTGAAGCAAAAGTGCCCGACATCGGCGACTATCACGACGTGCCGGTGATTGATATCTGCGTTGCCGTTGGCGATACCATCAAGGTCGACGACGCGCTGGTCACCCTCGAATCCGACAAGGCGACGATGGATGTTCCGAGCAGCGTCGCCGGCGTGGTCAAGGAAGTGCGCGTCAAGCTCGGCGACAAGGTCTCCGAAGGGGCGGTCGTGGTGCTCATCGAGACCGGCGCCGCCGTGTCGACGGCAGCACCGGCAGCCGCGGTGGCGACCACCGCCGCGCCGGCGGCAAGTGTCGCCCCACCCCCGCAGGCCGCCGCAGCGATCAGCGGCAACGCCGACATCGAGTGCGAGATGCTCGTCCTCGGCGCCGGTCCGGGCGGCTATTCGGCGGCCTTCCGCAGCGCCGATCTGGGCATGAAGACGGTCCTCGTCGAGCGCTACGAAACGCTCGGCGGCGTCTGTCTGAACGTCGGCTGCATCCCGTCGAAAGCACTGCTGCATATCTCGGGGGTGATGGAGGAGGCGGAGCACATGGCCGATTGCGGAGTCAGTTTCGCCGCCCCGACCATTGACCTCGACAAGCTGCGCGCGCACAAGGACAAGGTCGTCGGCAAGCTGACCGGCGGTCTCGCGGGCATGGCCAAGGGCCGCAAGGTCGAAGTGGTGCGCGGCGTCGGTCAGTTTCTCGACCCCAGTCACGTCGAAGTGGCGCTCGCCGACGGCGGCAAGAAGATCGTCAGGTTCCAGAAGGCGATCATCGCCGCCGGCTCGCAAGCCGTGGCGCTGCCGTTCATGCCCAATGACGACCCGCGGGTCGTGGACTCGACCGGTGCCCTCGAGTTGCGCCAGATACCCAAGCGCATGCTGGTCATCGGCGGCGGCATCATCGGCCTCGAAATGGCCAGCGTCTACTCGGCGCTCGGCTCGCGCATCACCGTCGTCGAGCTTGGATCGGTACTGATGCCCGGTGCGGACCGCGACCTGGTCAAGGTCTGGGAGAAGAAGAACGCGCACCGTTTCGATCGTATCCTGCTCAACACCGGCGTCGTCGCCTCGACGGCGAGCAGTGAGGGCATCGAAGTCACCTACAGCAACGACGAGAAGGAAAGCTTCGATCTGGTGCTGGTCGCCGTCGGCCGCTCGCCGAACGGCAGGAAGCTGGCGGCCGAGAAGGCGGGCGTCGCGGTCAGCGACCGCGGCTTCATTGCCGTCGATACGCAGCAGCGCACCAACGTGCCGCACATCTTCGCTGTCGGCGACATCGTCGGGCAGCCGATGCTGGCGCACAAGGGTGTGCACGAGGCGCACGTGGCCGCCGAAGCCGCGAACGGCAGCAAGCGCTGTTTCGACGCCCTGCAGATCCCGTCGGTCGCCTACACCGACCCGGAAATCGCCTGGGCCGGCAAGACCGAGGAGCAGTGCCGCGCCGAGGGGATCAAGTTCGGCAAGAGCGTCTTCCCCTGGGCGGCGTCGGGTCGGGCGCTGGCCAACGGTCGCGAGGAGGGCTTCACCAAGCTGATCTTCGACGAGGAAACGCACCGCCTCATCGGCGGCAGCATCGTCGGCACTGAAGCCGGCGACCTGATTGGTGAAATCTGCCTGGCGATCGAGATGGGCTGCGACGCCACCGACATCGGTCACACCATCCACCCGCACCCGACACTGGGCGAGTCGGTGGGAATGGCGGCCGAAGTTTATGAAGGTGTGTGTACCGACCTGCCGGCGATGAAGAAGAGGTAGTAGTAGTAGGGGTAGCGTTCCGCTTCCGTCTCGGCTCAGGCCGCCGCACTCAGCTGCGGCGGCCTTTCCGATGGTGGTGTTGCATTCCGTCCGCTGGCCAGACATCGAATCGCGCGTCACGAAGCCATGGCCACCAGGATGGCATCGTCCCCGTCGAGCGCGGTTTAGCGCGCCTTTTCTGTGGGCGGCGCCTGCCTGGCGGCGTCGGCGAACAATTTCTGCACCAGATCTTCGAGTTCACGCGGCCCTTCGCCCTTGTACTCGACGCACTTTTCGTAAGCCGGCAGCGCGAAGCGCGCTGTCGTGGTGGTCGCGTCGCTCATCCTCAGTAGCTGCGTGCCGACCGTACCGTCGTCTCGGAGAAAAATCGATCGCCTGGGGTAGATGCGTTCAGGGTAGGCAAAGAAGCTCATTCGGTAGAGTTCGTTGACCGCGGCAAGCAGTTCGGCCCGAGAGTAAGGGAACGATATCGCATGCTCGCCACGTTCCATAAATGGCTGCGCCGCCGAAGCCGACCGCGAGCTCCGAGTTCAAACCGGCGGAAGCCAGCGTCCCTGCGAGTGGGGTGTCGGAGCTGGGCACCCCAATATCGAGGCTTGCGGAGTGGGGGAATAGCGTGCCGAAATGGTTTGAAAAGAGCGTGCCGGCTGAGCCCAGCGCTGCTTTCCGGGAAGCACCGAAGGTGACGTCGTTGACGCCGATGTTGGCGGCGTTGCCGCTGTGGTTGAAGTTGAAGACGATGCTGTCCTGGGCGGCCGAGCCAAAGGCCAGGCCAGCGGTCGGAAGTGCGCCGCTAGCGGCAACCCGTACGGCGATTTTTCGTGTTTTTTGGATGCATCGTCCGAGTCTTCTGGGAGTGTGGGTTGGCGTGTTGTCGCGGCAGAGGGGTGGAGCTCCGCCTCAGGTGGGGTCGAGTAGGTTACCAGCAATATGAGGCCGAAAAGGAGACAGCACGAAACCTGCCAAAAGTCACGCTCTGGCAGATCTGGTTCGCGTGCCACGCACGGAAATATTACCGATCAATACCTTGGATGGGCCGTGCGGTGCCGGCCGAGCGCTTGAGGGCGGATCGAACTGCCGCTTGTGAAGGTCGTTGCGGGCGATCGGTAAAGTTTTCCGGCACCTCGGAACGGGCGGCGATGAGCCCTGGCGAGCGTGCGACAGCTCTGACGCCGGCCAAGCACCGCCGCTGCCTTGCGGCCTGCCGAAAAGTGATCGCTTCAATCGACGCAAGCGACCGCTATAATGACGCACTCTTTTACCCTATTTTCAGGATCGACATGCGCCTACTCAAACTTCTCCCGTCTGCGGTGGCAATCGTTCTTGCTGCCCCGCTTGCTTTCCCGGTGTTCGCGGCACCGGTACAAATCGACCTCTCGCATCGCCTTGACGAGGAACGTGGCGAACGGCTCGAGAAATTCGTCGCGCGTTTCAATGAGCGGCAGAAGGATTACCAGCTCAACGTCGTGCGCCGCGTCGACGGTGACGCGCCGAAACACCTCAATCTGGTCACGCGCGAAGAACAGGCACAGTTCCAGACCCGCAAGGAGGACTTCAAGCCGCTGTACCTGGTGATGAAGCAGGCCAAGCAGCCTTTCGATGGCCGCAAACTGTCGCCTGAGCTGCGCGTCGGCCTCGACGACGCGAAAGGAAACCTGTTTGCCCTGCCGCTGGCCTTGTCCACGCCGGTCCTCTATATCAACAAGGAAGCTTTCCGCAAGGCCGGTCTGGATCCCGAGAATCCGCCCAAGACCTGGGCCGCGGCGCAGAAGGCCGCCGACAAACTGTTCGATTCGGGTAGCGCCTGTCCTTACACCACCTCCTGGCCGGCGTGGGTGCATATCGACAATCTGAGCGCCTGGAACGGCAGTGAAGTCTCCGATGCAAAGGGCAGGCTGGACTTCAACGGCCTGGTTCAGGTGAAGCACACGGCGATGCTGACGACCTGGTCGAAAGCCAAGTTCTTCACCTATTTCGGTCGGCGCGACGAGGCTGACCGGCGCTTTGCGGATGGCGAGTGCGGCATGCTGACCAGCACGTCGTCGCTCTATGGAACGCTGCGCGCGGGTCGCAAGGTCGAAACCGGAGTGTCGGCGCTGCCCTATCACGACGATGTGCAGGGCACGCCGCAGCAGACGCTCGCCGACGGTGCCTCGCTATGGGTCGGGGGCGGCAAGAAGGCAGACGAGTACAAGGGTGTGGCGCTCTTCGTCAACTTCCTGCTCGAACCTGACCTGCAGGTCGAACTGACCGCTCTTGAGGGCTTCCTGCCGATGACTTCGGTGGCCCGCGCCGCCGCCAATAGCCAGCTCCTGCGCGCCGACGTCGCCAGTCTCGACGTCGCCTACCTGCAGTTGCAGGGCAAGGGCGCCTTGCGTCAGCTGCGGGTTTCGCAAATCGAGCCGGTGCGCATCATCGTCGAGGAAGAGCTGGAAGCCGCCTGGGCTGGCCGCAAGCCGGCCAAGGAGGCGCTCGACAATGCCGTCGAGCGTGGCAACCAGGTCCTCCCGGCGGCGCTCAGGGCGCAAGTCTTGAAGTGATTCGTCCGCGGCTCGGCTGGTCCCTGCCGCGCGTCTTCGCGCACCGCTGTGGCGGTGCGCTGGCCCCGGAGAACACCCTGGCCGGCCTGCGTATCGCTGCCCGGATGGGAGTGCGGGCAGTCGAGTTCGACGTGATGCTTTCTGCCGACGGCTCGCCCTGGCTGATGCACGACGAACGCCTGGAGCGCACCAGCAACGGCTCCGGGCGGGTCTGCGAGACCAGCGACGCGACGCTGCGAGTGCTCGACGCAGGCGCTTACCAGCACCCCGCTTTTCTGGGTGAGCCGGTCCCCTCTCTGGCGTCGGCGGCCCTGCTTTGTCGGCAGCTCGGGCTGGTGGCCAACGTCGAGATCAAGCCGGCCGCCGGTTTCGAGGTGCTGACCGGCGAGGTTGTCGCTCGGCAGGTCCGTGAGTTCTGGGCGGGTACCGAGCTGCCGCTGGTCTCGTCGTTTTCCGAGGACGCGTTGCTGGCCGCGCGCGAGGTGGCGCCCGAACTGCCGCTCGGCGCGCTCTACGAACGTCCGCCGGACGACTGGCTGACGCGGGTCAACCGCGTCGCGGCGCTGAGCCTGCACTGTGACGCCGAGCAGCTTGACGACAGCGTGCTGAGCCGTGCGCGGGCCAACGGCATTCCGCTGCTGTGCTACACGGTCAATGAGCTCGGCGCGGCCGAAGCACTTTTCCGGCGCGGCGTGATGGCGGTTTTCAGCGATCGCATCGACTGCGTGCGCGACAGCTCAGAGATCTTCCTTCCGGCGTTGGCGATGCGGCAACCGTGAAGAAGTCAGAGGGTGGCGCTGGATTGCCGCGTCGGCTGCGCCTCCTCGCAATGACGGTGTGGGTGGGTGCCGCGTGCCGGCGGTGGCGCGCGGCAAGTCTCGTCAAGAAGGCACGCTGCACTGGCTGCGCCTGTGCCTGAAAGATTTCCTGCGCCGTTGCCTGTTCCCCGCTGCCAAGTGGAGCCGTGCTGGCGTGCGCCCGACCGTATTGGGTCTCAGCGGGCGATACGCCGGTCGCGGCTTGCGCTTTCACGTTAGAATCGCAGCTTTTTGAACGACCCCGCGCGGGTACGGACGACGATGAAAAGCACCACCATGAGCAGCGCTGAAATCCGCGAGAAATTCCTCAGGTTCTTTGAGTCCAAGGGCCACCAGATCGTCGAATCGAGTTCTCTGGTACCGCATGCCGATCCGACGTTGTTGTTTACCAATGCCGGAATGAACCAGTTCAAGGACGTCTTTCTCGGTTTCGACAAGCGTCCTTACCAGCGGGCGACAACGTCACAGAAGTGCGTTCGCGCCGGCGGCAAGCACAACGACCTCGAAAATGTCGGCTATACCGCGCGTCACCATACCTTTTTCGAAATGCTCGGCAACTTCTCCTTCGGCGACTACTTCAAGCTGGAGGCGATCCGCTACGCCTGGGAGTTGCTGGTCGATGTCTACGGCCTTCCCGCCGATCGCCTGTGGGTAACGGTGTATGCCGAGGACGACGAAGCCTACGCGATCTGGACCCGGGAGATCGGCGTGCCTGCCGAGCGGGTGATCCGCATCGGCGACAACAAGGGCGCGCGCTACGCCTCCGACAATTTCTGGATGATGGGCGACACCGGCCCCTGCGGACCGTGTACCGAGATCTTCTACGATCACGGTGAAGGCATCGTCGGCGGTCCGCCCGGTTCGCCCGACGAAGAGGGCGACCGCTACATCGAGATCTGGAACAACGTCTTCATGCAGTTCAACCGTGACGAGGCCGGCGTCATGCACCCGTTGCCGAAACCATCGGTCGACACCGGCATGGGGCTCGAGCGGACGGCTGCGGTCCTGCAGCACGTGCACAGCAACTACGAGATCGACCTCTTCGTCCGCCTGATCGCGGCGGCAGCCCGCGAAACCTCGTCGGCGGACATGGACAGCCCGTCGCTACGGGTCCTCGCCGACCACATCCGCGCCTGCTCCTTCCTCCTTGCCGACGGCGTCATTCCGGGCAACGAGGGGCGCGGCTACGTCCTGCGCCGCATCATCCGGCGCGCCATTCGCCATGGCTACAAGCTGGGTGCGCGTGCCGCCTTCTTCCACCGCATGGTGCCCGACCTGGTCGCCGAGATGGGCGCCGCCTATCCCGAACTGGTGGGTAGCCAGGAGCGTGTCAGCGAGGTCCTGCGCCAGGAGGAGGTGCGCTTCTTCGAGACCATCGAACACGGCATGAGTCTCCTGGAGAACGAACTCGCGGCCCTGGTTGGCGATGGCGTTTTCAGCGGCGCCACCGCTTTCAAGCTGCACGACACCTTCGGCTTTCCCCTCGATCTGACCGCCGACGTCTGCCGTGAGCGCGGCGTCAGTGTCGACGTCGCCGCCTTCCACGCGGCGATGGCCCAGCAGAAGGAGCAGGCGCGCGCCGCGGGCAAGTTCAGGATGGCCGCCGCACTCGACTACAGCGGCCCCGAAACGGCCTTTCACGGCTATGACGCGCTCGACTTCAACGGCCAGGTGCTGGCGCTGTACAGGGATGGCAGCCCGGTCGATCAACTCAGGGAAGGCGAACTCGGCGTCGTCGTTCTCGACCAGACGCCGTTCTACGCCGAGGCGGGCGGCCAGGTCGGCGACCGCGGCGTGCTGCAGGGCGCGCAGGGCATTTTCGCCGTCGAGGACACGCAGAAGATCCAGGCCGCCGTTTTCGGTCACCAGGGCGTCGTCCGCACCGGCGTCGTCGTCGTCGGCGACCGGGTCGCTGCCCGCGTCGACGTCGTTGCGCGGGCACGCACCGTGCGCAACCACTCGGCGACGCACCTGATGCACAAGGCGCTGCGCGAAGTGCTCGGCGCGCACGTGCAGCAGAAAGGCTCGCTGGTCGACCCGGAGAAGACGCGTTTCGACTTCGCGCACAATGCGCCGATGAGCGCCGACGAGGTTCGCCGCGTCGAGCGTATCGTCAATGACGAGATTCTCGCCAACGCTGCCGCCGAAGCACGCATCATGGCCATTGACGACGCCCGCAAGTCGGGCGCGATGATGCTGTTCGGCGAAAAATATGGTGACCAGGTGCGCGTGCAGACGATCGGCTCGTCGATCGAATTCTGTGGCGGCGTGCATGTTCGCCGAACGGGCGACATCGGTCTGTTCAAGATCGTCTCCGAAACCGGCGTCGCGGCTGGCGTCAGGCGCGTCGAGGCGGTCACCGGGGACGTTGCGCTGGCCCTCGTGCAGCAGCAGCAGACGATGCTGGCCGAAGCGGCAGCGGCTTTCAAGGCGCCAATCGCCGAGGTCCCCGCCAAGCTCGCGCAGGTGCTCGACAACGTTCGTTCGCTGGAAAAGGAACTTGCGCGCCTGAAGGCGAAACTGGCGTCGGCGCAAGGCGACGACATGCTCGCGCAGGCGGTCGATGTCAAGGGGGTCAAGGTTCTCGCGGCACTCATGGAGGGCGCCGACGTCAACGCCCTGCGTTCGGCCGTCGACAAGTTGCGCGACAAGCTGAAGAGCGCCGCGGTCGTCGTCGCCTCGACCAGCGCCGGCAGGGTGACGCTGATTGCCGGCGTGACCGCCGACCTGACCGGCAGGGTCAAGGCCGGTGAACTGGTGAATATGGTCGCCCGCCAGGTCGGTGGCAAGGGCGGCGGTCGCCCGGACATGGCGCAGGCGGGCGGCAACGAACCGGAAAAGCTGCCCGCCGCGCTGGCCTCCGTGGCCGCATGGGTCGCCGAGCGTCTTTGATTGATCAACGCTCCGCGACCGCAAGTGCCAACGCGATGACGACCGGCCAGCATTTCGCCAGTGACAATTACGCCGGCGTCTGCCCGGAGGCTCTGGCCGCCCTGCTGGCGGCCAACGACGGCCACGTTCGCTCGTATGGCGACGACCAGTGGACGCTGCGCGCTGCCGACCGCCTGCGGGAAGTGTTCGCGACCGACTGCGACGTGTACTTCGTTTTCAACGGGACGGCGGCCAATTCGCTGGCCCTCGCCGCGCTTTGCCAGTCCTACCACAGCGTCATCTGTCACCAGCTGGCGCACGTCGAGACCGACGAATGCGGCGCCCCGGAGTTCTTCTCGAATGGCGCCAAGCTGCTCGCCCTTGCCGGCGAAGAGGGCAAGCTGACTCCGGCAGCGATCGAAGAGGCGGTGACCAGGCGCACCGACATCCACTACCCGAAGCCAAAGGTGGTGACGCTGACCCAGGCCAGCGAAGTCGGCACGGTGTACCGTCCCGACGAATTGCGCGCCCTCACTGCCACGGCCCATGAGCTGGGTTTGCGCGTGCATATGGACGGCGCCCGCTTCGCCAACGCCGTCGCCGGCCTTGGCGTCGCTCCGGCCGACCTGACCTGGCGCGCGGGTGTCGATGTGCTCTGCTTCGGAGGCACCAAGATGGGGCTGCCGGTCGGCGAGGCGGTGGTCTTCTTCGACCGCCGCCTGGCTGAGGACTTCGCCTACCGCTGCAAGCAGGCCGGCCAGCTGGCGTCGAAGATGCGCTTTCTTTCCGCGCCGTGGCTCGGGATTCTCGAAAACGACAGCTGGTTGCGCCACGCCGCGCACGCCAACGCGATGGCCCGCCGCCTGGCCAGCGGGCTGGCGGAAGCCGCGGGTCTGCAGACGCTTTTTCCGGTCGACGCCAACGGCGTTTTCGTGCACCTGCCAGGCGTCGTCGAGCAGGGCCTGCGCGCGCGCGGCTGGCTCTTCTACACCTTCATCGGCGCCGGCGGTGCGCGCCTGATGTGCGGCTGGGATACCGCGCCGGAGACCGTTGATCGCTTTCTGGCCGACGTCCGCGAGTTGTTGGCCGCGTCGTAAGCGAAGTAAGTGAAGTAGCGAAGTGAGCGACGCTTGGAGTTTCTGCCCCCGCTGCGCTGCTCGTCTTAAGTCCAGCGACGAGGGGGGGTTGCCGCGGCTCTCCTGCAGTGCCGGCTGCGGCTTCGTGCATTGGGACAACCCGGCGCCGGTGCTGGCGGCGCTGGTCGAGTATCAGGGCGCCATCGTGCTGGCGCGCAACCGGGCCTGGGCGGCAGGGGCGTTTGGCCTGATCACCGGTTTTCTCGAGCGCGGCGAAGACCCGGTGGTCGGTGTCGCGCGCGAGGTCAGGGAAGAACTCGGCCTGGAGGCGTCGGCGACGACGCTGATCGGTGTCTATCCCTTCGCCCGCAAGCACGAAGTGATCATCGCCTACCACGTCGTCGGTCGCGGCGAGATCGCCCTCAACGAAGAGCTCGCCGAGTTTCGCCTGATCGCCCCCGAAAGGCTCAAACCCTGGGACTTCGGAACCGGCTTCGCCGTCAGCGACTGGCTGGCGCGCCGCGGTGCCGTCTGAATACGCTTGCCGGCACGGGTTACACGCGGAACATTGGCGCAGCGGCAACCGAGGCGCTGCCGGCGGACCAGCAGCCATCGCTCGAGGGTGCATACTCTTGAACTGTGATGGCGGCCTCGCACGCCGAGAAAACTCTCCCAGCGAACTTGTCAACACGGGACCATGGAAAACGAAGCAGTCCCGTTCACGCCGCCATTTCGAGTCTGGCGGTCGTAGTCACCGGCTTGAATCGTCCTGCTGCCCGGGTCGAGGTGGGGTAGCGGCTGGTCACAGGTGCTAACTGCAGTGCCACTACGGTTCTTTCGCCCTGAGCGTTTGCCAGCGGGTTGTTTCTTGACCGCACTTTATGCGCCTACTAGACTGGTTTTCGTGGCAGTGACAGATTTCTGTCCGGCTGGGGAGCGAGCGGAGAATCGTTCATGCTCCCCCAAGCTACCCTCGCAATGGGTGGCAGACGCGCTGCGTTTGCTGTCGCGCGAACTTCTTGATATTGCTTCTCTTTTTTCCTGGCAGTTGGCGCCGTAACGGTGCTCCGTATAAGCGGTCGTAATCTCTATTCGCGCAATGCTCGCTGTTGCGAAACGTCTCTCTGGAACGTCAAACATCGGCAAATGTGAGAATGGCCGCCCATTAACGGAAGCTCGTGAATCAGGCGTTTACTGAGCCTGAATTTGTCGCTTAGGCAAGCTATTCGGGGCAGGCTTTTTCTGCCGATAACCACCGCTTGCCGTGCCCTAGCCCACGCCTTGAGTCGCATGGGTCGCTGCAGTGTCCAATGGCTTTCCGTTGTCGCCGAAGTCGTTTTCTCCGCGCGTTACCCCGCACAGGGTCCCGTGACACGGGCGTGGAGAGTAGGGGAGTTTCGTGTACGGTCATCCGTGCCCGGTTGCTGAGTCGATGCGAGGGGCGAGTATCAGCGCGCAGTAGGGCGCCAGGACGCCCAAACCGTTCTGCGCGGTCTATTTCGCCAAGCTGGGGGACTGAAGAATGAGCACAGCACGGCTTTTCATCAGCTACAGCCACAAGGACGCCAGCTGGTTGGAGAACGTCCTGCCTCATCTGGGCATTCTCGACGCGCAAGGCCTAGTGAGCGCCTGGGCTGACACCGCGATCGAACCCGGTGAACGCTGGCAAGAACGCATCGACGCTGCCATCGCCGAGGCGGAGGTGGCGGTGCTCCTGGTCTCGGTGAATTTCCTCAACTCGGAATTCATCCGGAAGTACGAGTTACCCACGCTGCTGGCGATCATGAACGGTGAGCGGACGGGACGCTTGCGCCGCATTGTGCCGCTCCTTCTCAGGCACTGCGGGTGGGCGTCTGTTCCGGAGTTGAAGCAGCTGGAGATGCGTCCCAAGCTTAATGGGAGCGTTGAGGCGCTCGAAGGTTTAAGCCTGCATCTGCGCGACGTTCATCTGACCGACTTTGCGGAGCAGGTGAGCAAGCTGCTCTTCGACGCGCCCAGATCCGAGGGGAAAGTGGCAGCAGCGGGGGGCGGCGCTGCCGTGGCCGTTATTGGGGCCAGGGACTATGCAACCCTAGAACTGCGGATTTCGCACTGCGCCTGGAACAGTTACCGGGTGGAGCTGTGCTTCACGTGGTCGGGTGACCGTACGCAGGACTTCGTGCGTCGCTACGGTGTCTGCCTGAACCTGGACGTCTTCGCCGGGATCGAGGATCCGGACGATTACGCGCGGGTGCTCAGCAAGGCGCTGTTCCCGAGACCGGAAGACTGGGCCGCGCTGATCTTGGCCAGGGACCGCGCCGAAGAGAAGCGCGTCACCCTGCGAGTGCGTATCTGCATCGATCGGAGTGCGCGCGAACTGCACTCCCTGCACTGGGAGAAGCTGACCGCCTGCGGTGGCGCTGACAATCCGCTGGCCGTGGCTTACGTTGCCTTCGCGCGGTATGTTCTGGGCTACGGTGGCGGCTCGCGCGCCACGCTGGTACGGCGTAGCACAGAACCTACCGCATTGTTGCTGGGGGCCACGGCCGCGCCCGCCGAAGTGAGCGCTGACGAGGGTATCGAGGCGCTGGACGCGCTGGACGTGGTCGCACAGGTGCTCTCGACGGTGGGCATCCACTGCACCGTCGAACATCGCTGGTACGCAATCCCGGATTTGCGGGAAGCCTTGCGGGAACATCACGAAGTCGACTACCTCTACCTGCTGGTGCGCGACTGCCCATCGGGTCCTCCGGGTGCCTTGCTATGCAACCCGGACGTGGGCGGTTGTGGGCCGACGGACAACATCCGCGGTGCCATTGCAGAGGCTCTCGATACCATGGAACGTCTCCCCCGGCTGGCCGTTGTCGCGCCAATGCTCGCGTCCGCGGGGCCTGCGCTGGTCGCCAATCCCTGGCCCTGGCTGGTGCATCTCGCCTATGAGATTGTGGAGCGGGGCGTGCTCGGAGTCGTCACTCTGCAGGACGCCCTGGATCCTGCCAACTGGCACGCTTTCCTTGCCCTATTTTTCAGTGAGTTGACGGCGCATGGACAGTCCGACCAAGCGGCACGTACCGCCCGCGAGAAAATCGCCGGCTTGCCCGCGGCGTCGGCGCCGGTGGTGATGACGCGCATGCGCAGTGCTCGACTGTGGTACGAGCCGCACCTGATGAACGAGACGCGCCGCGACCAGACCTGGGATCTGCTCATCTCGCGCGTCGCCGAGGGCCGTTGCACGCCGATCATCGGGCCCGGTGTCGACTACCGTATCGCCCGCTTCCGTCAGCACATAGCGCAGGATTGGGCCGAGCGCTATCAGTATCCACTGGCCATGCACGAACAGTTGAGCCTGCCCCAGGTCGCCCAGTACATTGCCGCCACTCGCGGGGAGCCGCACCTCGAGGCTGCCTTCAGCAAGGATCTGCGCGCCTTTGCGCTGCAGCGCTATGGACACCTACTCAAAGGCGTTGAGAGAGGTCAGCCGCTGGCGAAAATGCTCGCGCTCATCGCTGGCAAGGTGCTGCTGGCCGAGCCCGATGACCCGCACGTGGTGCTCGCCTCGCTGCCTTTTGCCACCTACGTAACGGCCAATTTCAACAACTTTCTCGCTGAAGCGCTTCGCCGCTCGGAGCCTGCGCGCGTGCCCACCGAGTTGGTCTTCAACGCTGACGGTCCGTCGCAGGGGGAGGCGGCGATCAGCGCTCCGAGTCCCGAACAGCCGCTGGTTTACCACCTGTTTGGACGGCTTGATGACATCGAGTCGCTGGTGCTTACCGAGGACGACTATTTCGACTTTTTGATTGACTTCTGGCGCGAGCACGAGCGCGTTCCTTCCGTGGTGCGCGCGGCCCTGGCGAGTTCGAGTCTTCTGTTCCTTGGCTTCAACCTGAATCAGTGGGACTTTCGGGTCCTCTTTCGCAGCCTGCTCAAGGGGGCGGGCAATCAGAAACGGCGCAAACAGCTGCACGTCGCTGTACAGGTGGACCCTGACGACGACCAGATCACCGATCCGGACCGGGCTCGCGAGTACCTGGAACAGTACTTCGAGGGCTTCTCCGAAAGCGAGGTGAGCATTTACTGGGGTTCCTCGGAGGACTTCCTCAGCGAGTTACAAAGGCGATGGCGGGAGCGAGGCTCATGAACCGCATTGACAACCCTTACGTCGGGCCGCGCGCCTTCCGCCCGGACGAGACCCTCTATGGGCGGGACGACGAGTCCCGCGCGCTGCTCGACCTGCTGATTGCCGAGCGCATCGTGCTGCTCTACTCGCCCTCTGGCGCTGGCAAGACCTCGCTTATTCAGGCCAAGGTCATCGCCCAGATGCGTCTTGAAGACTATCAGGTGCTACCCGTCGTGCGTCCCGGAGCAGACCTTGGCGCCGGTGAAGTGCAGGACGTGGGCAATCCCTTCGTCGCACGCATCGTCGCCGCCTGCGAGGACGGTAAGCCAGAGAGCGAAGCGCCGCTTCCCAAAGTCGCCGGCATTACTCTGGCTTCTTACCTGTCGCAGCGCTCCTGGATACGGGGTGATCCGCGGCTCAAGCTTCTGATCCTCGACCAGTTCGAGGAGGTCTTGACCTCTGATCAGAACGACGAGGACAAGGTGGCGTTCTTCCAGCAGTTGGGCGAAGCGCTGCGCAACCCGCAGATATGGGCGTTGTTTTCCATGCGTGAGGAATATAGCGCGGCACTCGATAGCTACCGTCACCTGTTGCCTACCCGGCTGGCCAGCCATTTCCGCCTGGAGTTGCTGGGTCTGCCAGCAGCGGAAAGGGCGATCCGCAAGCCCGCCGAGAGTGCTGGTGTCGAGTTCGACGACACGGCTATCGAGCGGCTTGTCGAGGAACTCGCTACCGTGCGCGAGCGCACCTGCGATGGCGCCATAATCGAGCGTCACTTGAAGATTGTCGAACCACTTTACCTGCAGATCGTTTGCCACCAGCTTTGGGAGAAAACGGTTTCGTCGGACATCCGCCGGATCACCTCCGAGCACCTCGGCCTAGACGTGCCGCCTCGGGAGAGCAGGGGAGGCGTTGTCGAGCAGGCGCTGGAGGCGTACTACGCGACAGTGGTGCGCGAGGTCTCGGTTAAGGGCAGAGTGGCCGAACGGCGTATCCGCGAGTGGTTCGCACGCGAGCTGGTTACGTCGCGAGGGCTGCGACGACAAGTGTCGCGTGGCCAACGTGAGACTGCGGGGCTTGCCAACGAGCTGGTCGAAGCCCTCGCCCGGCGCCTGCTCTTGCGCAGCGACAGCCGTAGCGGGACCCTGTGGTACGAGATTGCGCACGACCGATTGGTCGAGATGATCGTCGCTGGGAACGCGAAGTGGTTTGATCAGAATTTGACGCCATTGCAGCTCCGGGCCGTGCGCTGGGATCTCTTGCGGCGCAACGGTGCCAGCGCATCGGCCGACCGGGAGCTCATTGCCTGGCGTGATCTACGTGAGATGTGGCAAAGACAACCCCCGGATGCGCATGCGAGTGCAGTCGACGAGGAGTTTCTCCGTGCGCGTAAGCAGGCTTGGCATTTCATGCGCTGGAAGTGCTTGGCGGGAGGCATCCTGGCGTTTCTTACCATCATTCTGATCGTCGTCGTCATCGACGCGAATCTGGAGCAATCCAAGCTCAACACGAAGCTCACGGAGCAGATCGCGCGCACGCGTGCTGGCGCTCTGCTCTCCGCCTCAGCATGGGAGAAGTGGCGCGGCCATGATCATGAGCTGGCGAGCCTACTGGCAATCGAGGCCTACCGGTTGACGGCTCGGGAGCAGAACGAGCAAGACGGCGGACTCGGCGACCGTATAGAGGAAAGCTTGCGTGCGGCCCTGCGGACGCAACCTTTCGCCTTTGGAGCAACAGCGAATGCGCAAAGCGGGCCGAACAGCGTGGGCGCGGACGGGGTTCGGCTCTGGCTCTCCAGCCAGCCTGGACTAGTTGCCCTCGGTACCGGGCCGCGCTCACTGGTCGTGCGCTCCTTCGCGAGCGAGCCACGTGATGCCATCCAGATTGCCCTGGCCGACGACCTGATCGGCGCCGCTTTCGATGCTGGCGACCGCCGGCTTGCCGTCCTGACCAGGTCTGGGCTGGAGTTGCACGCGCTGCCCACAGGATCTCAGCCCGCAGAAGGCGCTGGATCGCGACGGGTGGCTACCGGTTCGCCTCCTCGGGGACCCTTCTGTCTTTCGCCGAAGGGGGATGTGGCGGCCATCGTTGTGGCCGCCGGCGATGTCGTCCAGCTCTGGAGACTGGTCTTGGACGCTCCTGTCCTGATCGGCTCTCTGTCGCCTCCCGTGCTCCCAGCTGGGACAGTGATTACCGCTCTGGCCTGCGATGCCGGCGGCGAAGTGCTCGTCTGGGGCAGCCAGAGCGGTGACGTCGGACTGGTGATGCTAGAGGAGGCAAGGTCGCTTTGGGTCTCGCACAACGGTTTCGCAGATTGGCCCAAGTCGACACGAGACTCTCTGGAAGGTCGCTATTCGACCATGAGTCTGGCGGTGACCGCGCTGCACTACTTGCCAGCAACGCAGCGGTTGGTGGCGATCTACCGGCAGGGGCCTCCCCGGCTCTATGAGCTTGGCGCTGCTGGTTCGCTGGCTGGTGCGCACTATCTGCTTCCCAACCGGCAAAGCGCGATTGCCTTGGACATTGCCCAAGACCGTGGCCGGGCAACGCGCAACATTGTCAGCCTGCCGCGTTACCTGAGCGCCGACGCCAGCGCGGATGAGCGCTGGGTCGCCGTCGGTGGAGCACGTGGGGAGATCGGTTTGTGGGACATAACGTCCGTGAACGCCGCGATCGACGAGGGAGCCAAGTCCGCCGTGGCGCTCGAGGACCCAGCCCCCGCCTACGCCGCCTACAAGGAAATCGCTGGCTTTGACGGCAATGTCGGGGCGATCCGATGGGCTCGGCCATCAATGCGGCAAACCGAGGCAGTGGGATTGTCCGGCGGCGCGGATGAACGCTGGTTGATCGCTGCCAACGCGCGCGGCGACCTTCGCTGGTGGTCCCTGGACGGCCTGCCGGGGGTCGCTTACCGGTCCTATCAAACGTGGAACAAGCCGGCGGTGGTCTACGCGCTGGCCTTCATGGCCAGTCCGAACGACGACAAGGGAGCATTCCGCTTGGCATTTGGTGGAACCCTGAACTCGGGCGTGCTACGCATTGCGCCGCAGGACTTGACCGTGACGAACGACCCCTCTCTGCGGATCCCACCGAAAGTCCGCTCGCTAGCCACTGATGCGAAGCGGCGTCGTCTGCTCATCGCGACCGGCAAGGTCGACCGAGGGGGGTGGGCGCCGAACCAGAACCAGTACTCCTGGTTGCTCGATCTAAGCGAGGGTAACCGGGAAACGAATGCGGTGCCGTTGCCAGGCGACAGCCACCACGATGGGCAGTGGGCGGCCGTCGCCAATGCACAAGGCACGTTTCTGCTGACGGCCGGATTTGACGGCGCGGCGATCATCTGGCGGCCATTCGAGGATGGGACGTGGCAACCGAAAACCCTGCTGCTCGGCGCTTCTCCGCCGGACAAGAATGCCGCGATCTATGCCGCCGCACTTGGTGCCGACGACCGTGACCTGGTACTCGGGACCTTCGGTGGGAAGATTCGCCGGTGGCGTGAGGAAGGAGGCGGTTTCGTGGAGCAGGACTTGCTGCTCGACGCCGAGGATCCCATTCGCACCCTCGCCTACAGTCCCGATGGTAAACGACTGGTTGCCGGTGACGAGAACGGTCTGTTGCGGATTTGGAACATCCGTGATGGGGTCTACCAGCCTGAAAACCCTGTGCCTGCTCACAAGGGCACGATCTACACCGCGAGGTTCACCAGTGACGGACGTTTGCTGACTGGAGGTAGTGACGGCCGTGTCTACCTCTGGAGCGAAGAGAGTGGCCGTTTCGATCGCAAGCGGCGGCTGGGCCTGGAGGGGCCCAGCGCAGAAATCGTCTCGGTCGCCTTTGAGCCCAATGGCAATCTCGTTGCCGCCAGCGATGCCGACGGTTATGTCCACTTCTGGACCTTGGGCATGCCAGGTCTCGTAAAGCAGGCGTGCGCGGTGCTTGGACGCAATCTGTCAAAGAAGGAATGGGACCGATACCTGGGGAAAACGGACTATGAATGCACCTGTCCGAACCTTCCCCCCGCGCCCGACATTAAGGGGGCAGTAGTCGATGGAGCGCCCAGCTGCGCTGCCCTCGCCAAGGCGGAATGAGAGTACGCCGCGCGGCGAGAGTGCCGCTGGTCGTCGTGGTCAGCCGCTCGTGCTGCCCGCGGTTCGGGTCCGGCCTGAAACGCTCAGTCGGCGCTGCTGTTCAACCAGCTCAGCGCGGCGCTCAGGCCGGTGTTGAGCGTCTGCCGGTCGTAGTTGCCGGGTAGCCGGGACAGCAGGCTGTCGCAGCAGGCGGCGTCGTCGTTGTCGAAGCACTCGAGCAGCGCGAGGAGCGTTCCCAGCAGACCTTCGTGCTGACGCAGCGCGTTGCCGACTTCGCGCTCGACGGCGATCTGTTCGAGGATTTCTTCAATCGGCAGGCCGAGCGCGGCCGGCATCATCGACAGGATGCCGGTGATGAACGCCAGGTCGGCCTGCTTGTGGTCTCCCGGCTTGCCGACGGCGACCAGCAATTCCATCATCCGCCCGCGCAGGGCGGCGACTTGCAGCAGCGGCGAACGGGCGGGGTCGAGCGAATCGTTGGCCTGGTTGCCGGGTGCCAGCAGCAGCAGCGATAGCCAGCGCTGCAACTGGCGCCTGCCGAGCAGGGTGATGGCGTGGCGCAGCGAGGTCACCGGTTGCGTCGAGCGGTTGCCGAGGCGCCCGACCGAGTTGACGATGCGCAGCAGGTTGAGCGTCAGTGCCGGCTCGTGTTTGAAGGCGTCTTCGATCACCGCCGTGTCGACGTCGCGGCCGACCAGGTTGCACAGGCGAATCAAGGTCGCGTGCGCGGCCGAGAGGCGGCGGCCGCTGACGATTTCGGCCTGGGCAAAGTAGCGGCCCTGGAAGAGGGCGAAGCCGAGGTTTCGACAAGCTTCCATCTGCGCGTGGTTGTCGACCCCCTGCGCCAGAAGCTTGAGTGGCAGTTGCCGCAGCGAGCCCGCCAGCTCTTCCAGGCGGGCCTGGCCAGCACGACGCAGGTCGATCTTGACCACCGAAACGAGCGGCAGCAGCGGCCGGCTGCGGTCGTCGATGCCCTGGTAGTTGGTCAAGGCCAGGGAATAGCCGCGCTGGAGAAGTACATGACAGCGCGTCAGCGTGGCTTTCTCGGGAACGCCGTCGACGAGCAGTTCGAGCACCACACCTGGCGGTGGCAGCAGCTCGATCGCCTCCTGTTGCAGGAAGTCGGCGTCGACGCCGATGTAGGCGCAGGTATTGCCCAGGGCGCAGTGCATGCCGAGTTCGGAATAGGCCGCACACAGGGGTGCGCCGGCGCCGCGCGAGGCCGAGACAGCGTCATCGTCGTCGATTCCTTCGCTGCCGTGGAACGACAGCTGGTAGCCGGCGAGCTCCTGCCGGCGGTTCAGGATTGGCTGGCGGAAGAGGAATGCGTTCTGCAGGAATTGATCACTCATCGGGCCTGCTCATCTGTGCGCTGCATTCCGGTGTCTCGCTGATCTCGTGCGGCCATCTTAGCATTGCATTTCGGCGAAGCGCTCGTGCGGGGCGCTCAGAAGGGCAGTTCCAGTCCCGGGCGCGCGGCGTGGATGACGCGGCGGAAATCAGCCTGGATGCGTTCGAGTGCCGCCGGGTTGTCGGCCTCGAAGCGCAGGACGACCACCGGCGTGGTATTCGACGGGCGGGCGAGGCCGAAGCCGTCGGCGTACTCGACGCGCAGGCCGTCGATGGTGATGATTTCGCGGGCGCCGTCGAAGCGGGCGTTGCGGCGCAGCTCGTCGATCAGCGCCAGGGGTTCGCCCTCGTGCATGGCGATGTTCAGTTCGGGCGTCGAACTGCTGTCCGGCAGGCCCGTGAGCAGGGCGTTGGCGGCGTCGGCGTCGCTGCTGCGCGAGAGGATCTCGAGCAGCCGGGCTCCGGCGTAGAGGCCGTCGTCGAAACCGAACCAGCGCTCCTTGAAGAACACGTGCCCGCTCATTTCGCCGGCCAGTGGCGCACCGGTTTCCTTCAGTTTGGCCTTGACCAGCGCGTGGCCGGTCTTCCACATCAGCGGTTCGCCCCCATGCTCGCGAATCCACGGCGCCAGCTGGCGGGTGCACTTGACGTCGTAGATGATCGGCTGGCCCGGACAGCGACTGAGGACGTCGGCGGCAAAGAGCATCAGCTGACGATCCGGGTAGATGATCTGGCCGTCCTTGGTGACTACGCCGAGGCGGTCGCCGTCGCCGTCGAAGGCGAGTCCGAGTTCGGCGTCGGTGTCGCGCAGGGCGCGGATCACGTCCTGCAGGTTCTCGGGCTTCGACGGGTCGGGATGGTGATTGGGAAAGTTGCCGTCGACGTCGCAGAACAGTTCGACCAGCTGACAACCGAGCGCGCGGAAGAGCTGCCCGGCAATCACGCCGGCAACGCCGTTGCCGCAGTCGACGACGATTTTCATCGCTCGCGCCAGGCGGACGTCGGCGACGATGCGCGCCAGGTAGGCGGGCAGGACGTCGGCACTGCTCGCCGTCCCCGCACCCTCGCGCAGCTCGCCGGCGTCGACGCGCCGGCGGATGCTCTGGATCGTTTCGCCGGCCAGCGTTTCGCCGCCGACGACCATCTTCAGCCCGTTGTAGTCAGGCGGGTTGTGGCTGCCGGTGACCGCCACGCAACTGCCGCAGCCCAGCTCGTGGGCGGCGAAGTAGGCCACCGGCGTCGGTACGCAACCGACGTCGATGGTGTCGACGCCGGCCAGGCGGATGCCTTCCATCAGTGCCGCCGCCAGCTCCGGCCCCGAAAGGCGTCCGTCGCGGCCGACGGCAATCGCTTGTTGACCCCGCTCGGCGGCCAGAGAGCCAAGGCCATGGCCAATGCGGCGGACGATGTCGCTGGTCAGCGTCTTGCCGACGATGCCGCGAATGTCGTAGGCCTTGAAGATTTCGCTGGGCAGGGCGGTGGCGTTGGCGGTGGCGTTCATTCAAACCTCGTTCTGAAAATAGTGGAGAAGGCGCTGCGGCAGCCAGTCAAGGTGCCCGGGTGGCTGGCCGGCAACGAAGCCGACGTGGCCGCCCTGCGCCGGGAACTCGCGCCGCACACTGGCGGCTACCTGGCTGGCGGTGGGCAGCGCCGGCTCGGGCAGGAAGGGATCGTTGCGCGCGTTGAGGAGCAGGGTCGGCAGGCGGATGCCGGGCAGCCAGGGCTTGCTCGAGGCGCGTCGCCAGTAGTCGTCGGCGCTGGCAAAGCCATGCAAAGGCGCCGTGACCTGTTCGTCGAAGTCGTGCAGATTGCGCGCTGCGCGCATCCGTCGCTCATCGAAGATTCCCGGGTGGCGGCGCAGCTTGGCGGCCGCCTTGCCCTTGAGCGTGTGCAGGAAGTGCCGGGTATAGACGCGGTTGAAACCACAGGCCAGATGGTGCCCGGAGACGCTGAGGTCGAGCGGGGCGCTGACTGCTGCTGCGGCGTGCAGGCAGTCGGCGGCTTCGGTTTCCCGTTCGCCAAGCCACTTGAGCAGCGCATTGCCGCCCAGAGAGACGCCGACTGCGTAGCGCAGGCGGTTGGAATGGAGCTGCTGCAGGCGGCGCAGAATCCAGTCGATCTCGTCGCTGTCGCCCGAATGGTAGGCGCGTGGCAGGCGATTGAGCTCGCCCGAGCAACCGCGGAAATGCACCACGACGCCGGTCCAGCCGATGGCCGCGGTGGCGCGCATCAGCGCGCTCGCGTAATGGCTGGCCGAGCTCCCTTCGAGGCCGTGAAAAAGCGTCAGCAGCGGTGCGGAAGCCGCCGTCGTCACGCCCGGCTGCGGGTCGCTCCAGTCAAGGTCGATGAAATCGTCGTCGGGTGTTGGCCAGCGTTCGCGGCGATAGCGCGGGGGAGCCGGCTTGATGAGCAGCGGGTAGATCGTCTGGGCGTGGCTACCGGGCAGCCACGACGGCGCACGGTAGCCGGTCAATGCAGAATCCGGGGCGGGCTTTCCTCGCGCTCGCCGGCACGCTTGTCGGCCAGGTCGCGATCGGCCGCGGTCGATGAATGATGGGCCAGCAGGCGCCAGCCGCTGGTTCCGCGCTGGAAGACGTTGGTGGCGAGCATCGGGCCGTGCGGTTTTTGCTCGTCGCCGATGTACAGCGTCTCGACGACGTTGTGCACCGCCAGGAGCATGCTGTTCCAGCGCAGAACGCGCGACAGGCGTACCTTGAGGCGCGGGTTATTGGCGAAAATACTCCGCCAGCTGTCACGGATCGCTGCCGTGCCGCTCAGCCGCTGGCCGGTCGGGTGGATGCAGACGATGTCTTCGTCGTCGGCCCAGACGCTCATCAGGGCGACCAGGTCGGCACGCGCGATGGCCTCGTAGAACGCAGCCTCGACGTCAGCGGGGCTGGCGAAGGTGGCGATCATTCGGCACTCCTCGCCAGGCAGGCGTCGAGCACGCGCTGCGGTTCGAGCTTGTTCAGGCAGTCGAGGTGGCCGAGCGGACATTCCCGCTTGAAGCAGGGGCTGCATTCGAGGCGCAGGCTGATGACCTGCGCCCGCTCCGACAGTGGTGGCGTGAAGCCTGGCGACGACGAGCCGTAGACGGCGACCAGCGGCCGGCCGAGTGCGGCGGCGACGTGCATCAGGCCGGAGTCGTTGCAGACGACGAAAGACGCTGCGGCCAGCAGGTCGATGGCCTGGCTCAGCGAGGTGCTGCCGCAGAGATTGCGTGGCGCGCTGGTCGTTTGCGCCAGCTCGGCGATCTGTTCGGCAATCGGCCGGTCTTTCGCCGAGCCGAGCAGCCAGACGGCGTAGCCCCGCGCGGCCAGCGCGTCGGTCAGCGCGGCGAAATGGCGCGCCGGCCAGCGCTTGGCCGGGCCGTACTCGGCGCCGGGGCAGAAGACCGCCAGTTTTTCAGGGAGGTCGAGGGAAAGTTCGGCGAGGGTTGCCGCGCGTTGCTCGTTGCTCGAAGTCAGTCGTGGCGACGGCAGCGGTCGCGGCAGCGGCGCGCCGGGGGCCTCGGCAAGCTGGGCGAAGCGCTCGGCCATCTGCGGCAGCACGGTCTTGTCGAGCGCATGGCGCTGGTTGATCAGGCCGTAGCGCTTCTCGCCGACGAAGCCGATGCGTTCGGGAATGCCGGCAAAAAACGGCACCAGCGCCGATTTGAGCGAGTTGGGCAGGACGTAGGCACGCTGATAGCCGGCTGCAGCGAGCCGGCGGGCGAGGCGGTGACGTGTTTTCAGCGACAGCTCGCCGTGGACAAAGGGGCTGTCGACGACCTGTGCGATTTCCGGCATACGTTCGAGGACCGGCGCCACCCAGCGCGGCGCCAGTGCGTCGAGCTGCAGGCCGGGCGTGCGTTCGTGCAGGCGCCGGAACAGCGGCTGCGCGAGAACCGTGTCGCCGATCCACGATGGGGCGACCATCAGCGCTTTCATGAGAACCTGTTCAGCCGGCTACCCCGCAGCGGACAGCCGCCGACGATCAGTGATGCCCTTTCGGCAATCCGCCGGTCAGCACGTAGTGCGCACTGCAGTACGGGCAGACGGCCTCCCCGGTGTGGGTGATCTCGAGAAATACGCGCGGATGCCGCGCCCACAGCGGTGCGTCGCTGGTGGGGCAATGCAGGGGCAGATCCTTGGCGCTGATCTCGATGGGCTTCTGCGGGGTGTTCTGGGGCATGGTGGAAACCTTGCAAACTGGGTTAGACGTAGGCGAGCCAGTCTGCATGCGCCGGAACCCGGCCATTCACGCAGTCGAAGTACAGGCTCTGGATGCGGGTGGTGATCGGTCCGCGGTGGCCGGCACCGATCTGGCGATTGTCGAGTTCGCGAATGGGCGTCACTTCGGCGGCGGTGCCGGTGAAGAAGGCTTCGTCGGCGCAATACACTTCGTCGCGGGTGATCCGCTTTTCGATCACCGGAATGCCGAGTTCGTCAGCCAGCTCGAGCACCGAGGCGCGGGTGATGCCCTCGAGGCAGGAGGTCAGATCCGGTGTGTACAGCTTGCCGTGCTTGACGATGAAGACGTTTTCGCCGGCGCCTTCGGCGACGTAGCCATCGACGTCGAGCAGCAGCGCCTCGTCGTAGCCGTCGTGCGCCACTTCCTGATGGGCGAGGATCGAGTTGGTATAGGTCCCGACCGACTTCGAGCGGCACATGTTGATATTCACGTGGTGACGGGTGAATGACGAGGTCTTGACGCGAATGCCCTTTTCCATGCCCTCGACGCCGAGGTAGGCACCCCACGGCCAGGCGGCGATGGCCACGTGCGTGCTGACTGCCGTGGCGGCAATGCCCATGGCTTCGGAACCGTAGAAGACGATCGGCCGGATGTAGCACGATTCGAGCTTGTTGGCGCGCACCACTTCCTTCTGTGCTTCGAGCAGCGTTTCCTTGTCGTAAGGCATTTTCATCTGGAAGATGTAGGCCGAATTGAACAGCCGGTCGGTATGCTCCTCGAGACGGAAAATGGCGGTGCCCTTTTCGCCCTTGTAGGCGCGAATCCCTTCGAAGACGCCCATCCCGTAGTGCAGGGTGTGCGTCAGCACGTGCGTCGTTGCCTGGCGCCACGGCACCAGCTTGCCGTCGTGCCAGATGAATCCGTCGCGATCCGCCATGGACATGTCTTGTTCTCCCTTTTGCTGGAAATCCTGAAGCGGAAAGTTTAGCCGATTTCGCCCCCCGGTTGGCGGTAAAATGGCGAGTTCCCGCTACCCGCAAGGCTTGTCGAATGGTCTGGAAACCCAACGTCACCGTCGCCTCTGTGCTCGAACGAGATGGCCGCTTTCTGCTTGTCGAGGAGGAGACCGAATACGGTGTCTGCTACAACCAGCCGGCAGGCCACCTCGAGTGTCGCGAGTCACTGATCGATGCGGTGGTCCGCGAGACGCTCGAGGAGACGGCCTGTACGCTGAATCCGCAATACCTGGTCGGCGTCTACAACTGCCGCAACGAAGCCCTCGACCTGACCTACCTGCGCTTTGCCTTTGGCGGCGAGATCGTCGCTCACGATCCCGGCCGGCAGCTCGACACCGGCATTCTGGCTGCGCACTGGCTGAACCTGGCCGAGATTCGCGCCCTGCAGGCGCAGCATCGCAGCCCCCTGGTGCTGCGCTGCATCGAGGACTGGCTGGCGGGCAGGCGCTATCCGCTGGATCTGCTGACCCACTGTCAATGAAGTGGCTGCTGGCGCTGGCGCTCCTGGCTGCGGCGGCACCGCTGAGCGCTGGCGAGGCGATCAGCGTCTGTTACAACTACGGTTGTCTGAGCCAATCCGACGTGCACTACGCCGACGAGCAGCTGGCGCAGATTCAGGCCCTGCTCGGCACGGCAGAGAGTGCCGCCGACGAGCGTGCGAAGCTGTCGCTGGCGATGGGCTGGCTGCTCGGCTGGGCCGGCCAGCAGACGCCGATTGCCGCCGACCGTGGCGGTAACACCGCCGACAATGGTGTCTATGGGAGGATGGATTGCATCGATCACTCGACCACCGGCACGCGCCTGCTGCGCTTGCTCGAGGCTCGCGGCTGGCTACGCTTTCATCGCGTTCTCGATCCGGTGTGGCGCGTGCTCTACCTGTTCCAGGTGCACCATGCGGCGCAGATAGAGGAGGTCGCGGCAACGGTCGGGAGCGAGTCGGGGACGAACGCCGCCCAGGCGGCAAGCGCCGGGGGCGGGGGCGGGGCAGCCGAGCCGGCGCGCTACGTCGTCGACAGCTGGTTTCGCGACAACGGTCAGCCGGCGCTGGTGATCGATTTGCAGAGCTGGCTGGATGGCCGGGAAGAGAACCTTGAACCTTAGCAAAGGCGGGAACATGAAGGTGGCAAAGACGGTGGTCGTCGGCTTGTCCGGGGGCGTCGATTCGGCAGTGGCGGCCATGCTGCTCAAGGAGCAGGGCTGGCACGTTCTCGGCCTGTTCATGAAGAACTGGGAGGACGACGACAGTGACGAGTATTGCTCGTCGCGACAGGATCTGGTCGATGTGATGAGCCTTGCCGACGTGATCGGCATCGACGTCGAGGTGGTGAACTTCGCTGCCGAATACAAGGAACGCGTTTTCGCCCACTTTCTCAAGGAATACCAACTCGGTCGCACGCCGAATCCGGACGTGCTGTGCAACTCGGAGATCAAGTTCAGCGCCTTTCTCGAACACGCGCTGAGCATTGGCGCCGATTGCATCGCCACGGGCCACTACGCCGGCGTGCGCGAGTTTGCCGGGACGTTCCAGTTGCTCAAGGCCGAGGACGGGACCAAGGACCAGAGCTATTTCCTGCACCGCCTGAATCAGCAGCAATTGGCGAAGACGCTGTTCCCGCTGGCCGGCCTGTACAAGCGCGAGGTGCGCAAGATTGCTGAAGCAGCCGGGCTGCACGTCGCGCTGAAGAAGGATTCGACGGGTATCTGCTTCATCGGCGAACGCCCGTTCAAGGACTTCCTGATGCGCTACCTGCCCAGGCAGAAGGGCGAGATTCGCAGCCTCGACGACGATCGCCTGCTCGGCGAGCACGACGGCGTCGCCTATCACACCATCGGCCAGCGCAAGGGTCTGCACATCGGCGGGGTCAAAGGCGGCAGGAGTGGTGACGGCGGCGACCACGACGCCTGGTTCGTGGCCCGCAAGGACATCGCCAGCAACACTCTATACGTCGTCCAGGGGCACGCACATCCGGCGTTGCTGACCGACGAGCTGCGTGCCGAGGACCTCTCCTGGGTGGCCGGCAGGGCGGCGCACACGCACTGGGTGTACACGGCCAGGACGCGTTACCGCCAGGCCGACGCCGCTTGCGAAATCGAGCGCATCGATGCCGACGCGTGCCTGATCCGCTTCGCCGAGCCGCAATGGGCGGTGACGCCGGGCCAGTCGGTCGTGATCTACGAAAGCCGCGTCTGCCTCGGCGGCGGCGTTATCGCCTGATCGCGGTGGTGTTTGCCCGCGGCGCCCCTCATGTGGCGCCACGGCTGTCGCGCCGGCTTCAGACCCACGCGTCGGCGCCTGCTGATCGCAGGCGGTCGCCGATGTTCGCCCCGGACTCGTCTGCCGCCCGATCTGATCGATGTTGGCCGGTGCGAAATGTCACGTTGACGGGCGGCAAACTGTCGGAAAATTTTACAGTGGTATGCATTCTTGGCTGTTGAAGTGCGCTAAGTCTTTGATTGTGCGATGTGAAATGTTTCTGGCACGGTACGTGCTTATAGTTGGTCGGGTCCCATGAAAGTTACAGCCCGCCAGGTTTGCCGAGTTCAATGGACTAACTAATACCCTCAAGGAGAAAATTGTGATGAAAAAAAGAATGCTGGCTTCGGCCATCTGCGGCCTGGGCCTTATGGCTTCGGGTGCTGCTTCCGCCACTGTCATCGGGGGTGTCGATTTCGGCCCCTTCGGCTTCCACATCGATACCACCACGCTGGCCGAGACCTTTGTCGGCGCTAACGGCGACATCGCCCGGGGTTACGGCGTCGTCAGTACCATCAACGGCAACAACGCCTACGCCGGTACCGACAAGCTGTTCTTCATCTTCGACAACTATGTCGCGAAGGATTACACCCCGACCACGGTCAACTTCTCGGGTGGCGTGATCAAGATCTACAAGCGCGCAGACTTCAACCTGCTCCTGCAGGGCTCGGAAGGCGTCGGCGGCAACCTCGACCTGATCGACGACGGTATCCTGTGGGCGACGATGACCGGCCATGCGCAGCAGGGAACGGTCAATACCCTGTCGGCAAGCGGTCAATTCACCGGTGCGTCGCTGAGCTTAACGGGTGCGGGCCTGCTGGATATCGACCAGACCCCGGGTACCGGCCTGCTCGACGTGCAAACGCGCCTCAACGGCAACGACATCCCGGACGGCGTTGCTCCTGGTTTCGGCTTCGCGGACGTTGCCCTGACCACCTCGGCCAACAACTTCGTGCTGAACCCGTTCGACAATACGACTGGCTGCCGCACCGGCGGAGCAGTTGCTGGTCAGTGGTGTCTTGCTGGCTCGGCCGACCTGCGCGGTACCATCATTCCTGAGCCGGGCGTTCTGGCTCTGCTCGGTATCGGCCTGCTGGGCGTGGTTACCTCGCGCCGCAAGAGCAAAGCCGCCTAATCGGGCTTTGCGGGGGGCGAATAGCCTCCTCGTTTCGGGAGCCCGCTTGCTTGGCAAGCGGGGCTTTTTCGTATATAAACGGGCGATGCCGAACCCCGCCCTGATCCCGACCTTCCTGCGCGAACTGCTGGTCAGCCGCAGCCTGCCACGCGAGCCCGAGCCCGACCTGGTCATGGACGACCCGCAACAGGTTGCCGCCTACGCGGAAGCCGGGCGCATCGACGGCATCATGGCCTCGTCGTACCTGTTCCATTCGGCGCGTATCAGCCAGGTCGTCCAGGGGTGCAAAACGGTGCTCGACCTCGGTTGCGGTCCGGCGACACAGCTTGCCCAGGTCGCCCAGTTCAATCCCGAAATCGCCTTCACCGGCCTCGACCTCTCGCCGGCAATGCTCGCCGACGCGCAGCGCCATGTGCAGGAGCTGGCCCTGAGCAACGTGGATTTCCGTCAGGGCGACATCACCCGCCTGGACAGCTTCGCCGATCACAGTTTCGATGCGGTGATCAGTACCATGGCGCTGCATCACCTCCCGACCCTGCAACACCTCGACGACTGCCTGGCCGAGGTGGCTCGCGTGTTGCGTCCGGGTGGCGCCCTGTACCTCACCGATTTCAGTCGTCTGAAGTCGCTCAAGTCGGTCATTTTCTTCGCTTACATGAATGCCGACCATCAACCGCACATTTTTTCGCTGGATTACGAGCGCTCCTTGCGCGCGGCGTTCCTCAAGGAAGAGTTCGAAAGTCTGGTCAGCCGCCATTTTCCTGCCGAGGTCAGCGTTCAATCGACCTTCAAGGTGCCCTTCCTGGTGATCATCAAGACCGCGGATCACCCTCTGCCAGAGGCGCTTCGCCAGCGGATCGCGGCGATGTACAAGGCACTGCAGCCGCGCTACCGTCGTGACCTCAACGACATCCGCAATTTCTTCGCCCTCGGCGGCCTGCGCAACGATCCCTTCTCGTAGTCGCGAAGCAAAGTGGAGTGGCGTGGGAGTGTGGCTCCCGAGTTCGACACTTTCCGCGTGCCAAGCGCATAAATGACGCCCCAAGGCTTGCAAAAACAATGCGTTAGTGTTTTGCGGGAAATGGCCATGTAGTGACACGTTATTTCCTTTAGGCTATTGCCTATAGGTTTTGTGGCCGCTACAGTAGCGACATGTTCGTAAAGATCACCACTTCGGGGCCGAGGCGCTACGTGAAGCTCGTCGAGGCCTACCGCGACACCGGCGGCGTCTCCCGCCAGCGAGTCATCGCCACCCTCGGGCGGATCGAAGCCGTGCGCGCCGGCGAAGCCGACTCGCTGGTCAATGGCCTGTTGCGCGCAGCAGGCAAGCCGTCCCTTGACGAGGGCACCGGTGACGTATCCTTCGCGCCGGCGTTGTCGGTCGGCGACACCTGGCTGCTCACCGCCCTGTGGCAAGAACTGGGCTTCGCCGATGCCTTCCGCCGGGTATTGCGCAACCGCCGCCAGTTCGACGCCGAGCGCCTGTTGCGGGTGATGGTCTTCAACCGTCTGTGCGATCCCGAATCGAAGCTGGGCATCCTGCGCTGGCTGGAAGGCACCCGCGTTCCCGAAGTGGCCACCGAGTCGGTCACCCATCAGCATCTGTTGCGTACCATGGATACGCTGGCGGACGGCGCCGAGACGGTGGATAAGGTCCTGGCCGGTCTTCTGCGCCCCTTGATCGACCAGGAGTTGTCGATCGTCTTCTACGACCTGACGACGATCCGTACCGAAGGCGGCACCGATCGCCCTGACGAGGTCCGGCGCTTTGGCCTGTCGAAGGATGGCGGGATCGTCCGGCAGGTCATGCTGGGGGTGGTACAGACCGCCGAAGGCCTGCCGATTCATCACGAGGTCTTTGCCGGCAACAGCGGCGAGACGACGACGCTGGTGCCGACGATCGACAAGGTCCTGGCGCGCTATCCGATCAAGCGGGTGGTGCTGGTTGCCGATCGGGGCTTGCTGAGTCTGGATAATCTGGAAGCCATCCGCGCGATTCGGGTGGGCGGTCAGCCACTGGAATTCATTCTGGCCGTCCCGGCCCGCCGCTACGCGGACTTCGATACCTTGCTGGCCGAATTCCATGAGCAGCGTTGCCTGTCGGCGACCGAAGAGGTCGTCGGGGAAGTGGAATGGCAAGGCTTTCGTCTGATCGTGGTGCACCGCCCCGACATCGCCAGCGAGCAGGGTCAGGCGCGGGATGAGCGCATTGAGGCGCTGGAGGCCGACGCGGCAAGGTGGGCGGGCAAGCTCGATGGTCAGGATTCCGGGCAGACACACCGTGGCCGGAAGTTGTCGGACGCCGGCACGACGGCGCGCTTCTACCGTGCTGTCACAGAGGCCCACCTGGCGAACATCGTCAAGGTCAATCTGGCGGCGGAGGTATTCACCTACGAGATCGACGAGCGGGCCTTGAGTCGTGCGCGCATGATGGACGGCAAGCTGATCCTGGTCTCGAACATGCCGGATCACACGCCTGCCGAAATCGTGGCGCGCTACAAGGCACTGGCCGACATCGAGCGAGGTTTCCGTGTCCTGAAGTCGGAGATCGAAATCGCGCCGGTCTTCCATCGCTTGCCGAACCGGATTCGGGCGCATGCCTTGATCTGTTTCCTGGCTCTGGTGCTCTATCGGGTGCTTCGCATGCGCCTGAAGGCCAGGGATAGCCAGCTCTCACCGGAACGTGCGCTGGAGATCGCGCGCCGCATCCAGTTTCACCAGATCACCTTGCATCAACGTCAGTCGGCGTCCGGCCTGTCGGCCATGACGCCACAACAGAAGGAGCTGTTCGAGACCGTCGCCCTGCCAGAACCGTCCGCCAAGCGTTTGTAGTGCCAATTTCACTTGCGTGAATTGCGCATATTCAATGGTTTACGGGATTTACTGTCGAACTCGGGGTGGCTGGCTGTGGCGGCCGGCGGCCTCAGGGCGCCGCCCCATCCGCCCGCACGTCATTGCGAGGAGGCGCAGCCGACGCGGCAATCCAGAGGTCTTGTTTTTCGCCTGGCCGACGGAGCGCACCCGTCGCCAGAGAATGGAGCTGGATTGCCGCGTCGGCTGCGCCTCCTCGCAATGACGACGGTGGCTGGCGAGTGCCTGTCCGGATTCGGCGACGCGGGCAGCGGCGTGGAGCAGGTGAAATCCCGCCAGCGCACGGGTTTCAGGCGGCGGTCATGGTCGCCGAAAGTCTTGTCAAGAACGCCGCTCTCCACGACCCCGACAATCCTGCAAGGCCACCACGAACCCGCTGTGCGCAGCGGGCCGTGGCGCTGCGCTCGTGCGCCTCAGACGACCAGTTCGCCCGGTTCGATACGTCCCATGCCGATATAGACGTGGGCAGCCTGATTGAACAGGCTGTCGAGATCCGGCCATCTCGTCTCCGGAACGGCGCCGGTGATCCAGCCGTTCGGCGCCTGCAGGAAGAAACCGGTATAGCAGTCGTTCGCCTTGTCGCCGCCATCGTCCATGTTGCACAGCGCCAGCGGGCCGATGGCCGTGATCGGCACAGGGTAGCCGTCGTCGGCGCGGACGCCGAAACCGATCACGTTGAAGCGCTCGGTGATGCTCCAGGTCTTGATGTCGTCCTTCGCCGAGGTGTCGATGGAAATCACTATCCAGCCAGCCTCCGCCGGCACTATCGCCTCAAACTGTCTTTTGGCCATCTTTCTATCCTTGAAGTTGTGAGCAGACTTGCGCAGCACCATTGCCGGCACAGGCGGAAACGTATCACGTTCGCGCGTTCACAAGAAGCGTGGCCGGGCAGCGTTTCCTTGCCGTCCGGCGGTCCGGTTGGGCGGTAGAAGCGACGCCAGCAGGCGCCGCGGGCCGGTACTCAGGCCGACCGGGTGGCTTGCGGCGAGGAGTCCAGCGTCACCTGCAAACGGCTGTTTGGATTGACGGTCTTGCCTGCCAGTTGGGTGACGAAGGACAGCTTCCAGTTGTCGCGCCGGTAGCGCGGGTCGTCGCTGCCGAAGGTGAAGCCGGCGAAGGGGGCGCCGAAGTCGATCTGCGGCTGCCCTGGCCACGCCTGCGGCTCGGCAAAGGTCAAGGACAGCCCCGTCGGCGCCTTCGCTCCCTGGGGCCATTGCAGGTCGTGCAAGGTCTGCCCGATCGTGGACACATCCGCTGACGTGATTCGGTGGTCGGAATCGACGTCGGCGACGAGCAGAGGATCGATTCGCGACCAGGCGGCAAAACCGTTGTCCGCTTGCAAGGCAAGCCGCGAAATCAGCGCCAGATCGGCTTTTTCCCAGGTGCCGTTGCCGTTGGTGTCGCCGACATAGCCGACACTCTGCAGCCCGTCGCGGTCGGCGCCGGAGAGCGACTGCGCGTTGATCGACACCTGCTGGATATCGAGTACCTGCTGCGTGCCGTACGGTGCCGTCGCCGGAACGCTGGCGACGAGGTCGAGCAGCGTGACCGTGCCGGCGGCGATGGCGGTTGCGGTCTCGATATTTACCCGAAGTTCACCGCGAAGCGGGCGGTCGATCTTCAGCACGGCATCGGCAGGCAGGCCGGAGCCGGGGAGCGCAGCGCTGATTTCAAGCAGCGCGGGATCGAAACGGATGACGAAGCTCAGCTGCCGCACCTCGCCCGGGCTGAGCAAGGTCAGCGGCAGATGCTGGCCGGCGGCCGGCACGTTGACCGCCTGGCCGGGCCCGCGCATGAAGTCGGGCAGCGCCAGCTGCGTTGCCGGCACGGCGTCGAGCGTGAACGAGGTGCGAAAATCGTCGCCGGAAACGATGTCGCCGTCACCGTTGCCGTGGAGGTCACTCCATGCGCTGTGAAACGCCTGCGGCCCACTCCTCAGCGTCAGGCGGTAGGTGTCGGCGAGCAGGCCGTTGCCGCCGACCAGGTAGCGCAAGCCCCGGTAATCCGCGTCGACGACCAGCGACCCGTTGACCACGCCGGCACTGCCGATGAGAACGATGTCCGCCGCGCCGAGACCGGTGAGCGCTGAGTCGTAGAGATTGATCCTGCCGGCCTCGAAGACGTCGTTGAAACGCACGGTAAAGCCGCCATGGTCGTAGCTGAACGAAGTGACTTGCAAGGGCGGCGGCAGAATCGTCACGGCCAGCGGATCGAGCGCATAGCGGCCATCATCGTCTACGGCCGTGGCACGAATGAGCACTTCGCCGAGTACACCGCTGTAGCGGTGGCTGACTTGGCCGGGATTGCCGTCGATGTCGACGATCTGGCCGTCGCCCCAATCGATTTGCCAGCCATTGATGCGGTCGTCATCCGGATCGCTGCTCCTCAGTTCGAGCGTGAAATCCTCGTCGGCGTAGGTCGCCTGCAGGCCCCCGGCGCTCAGCGTCGGCGCGTCGTTGACCGGGGTGACGATCACGCGGACGGTGGCGATATTCGATTCGACCTCCTTGCCGAGCAGGCGATAGGCGAAGCGATCGGTGCCGTTCCAGTCGGCTTGCGGGCTGTAGGTGAAGCTGCCGTCGCCATTGACGGCCACCTTGCCATGCAGCGGGCCGTCGACGAGCACGGGAACGATGCCGCTCGTCTCGCTGCCGATCTCGTCGCCAGACTGCACGCCTGAATCGTTGTCCAGGACGGCGATGCGTAGTGGCGTGTCCTCGGCGGTGGTTGCCTCGTCGTCCCGCGCTGCAAGCGCTTGCCCGCCACCGAGCCGCAGGTCGCGGACCGTGACCTGGCTGCTGACCGCGGCGGCACCGCGCCCAAAGCCGATCAGGTCGAAGCTCAGGTTGACGACCGTACCCGGGGCGATGCCGGTCAGGTCGACGACGACCGACACGCCGCCGTCGGCGTTGTGCAAGGTCGTGACGCCGGCGGCCCTGTGCTCGCTCCCATCCGCTTGCAGGTTGAAGATCGCGTCACTGTTGGCAAGGCCGCTGCCACCCATCAGCGATTGCCCGGTGCTGGCGTCGATGAGCGCCACTTCGAAGGCGTCGTCGGGCGCGGCGTCGACGTCGTCCAGGGCGATGTCGGCCAGGGTGAAGGACAGCGTACGGTCGTTGGCGCCGACGACAAAGGCCTGGTTGAGGCGGGTCTGCGACGAGGCAGCTTCCCTGAGCGTCGCAGCACCCTGCGTGAAGACGACTTCGCCGCTGGTGGACCAGGCAGAGCCGTCGATGAAGCCGGCGTCAAGCAGGGTGGGGTTGGCGGCAATGCTGAACTGTGCGATCGCAGCGCTGAGCGTGTCGCCGGCCGGGTCGTTTGTTTCGGCTGGGCGCAGCCGGCTGAGCCGCAGCGATCCGACGCTACGGCTCAGCGGCAGCGGTGCGCCGGGAGGGGTGGAAGGATCGTACGGCAACGGTGCCGAGTTGGTGCCGGCGAGCAGACCGTGCAGCGCGGCGAGTTCGCTGGACGTGGGCAGGCGACGCACGCCGGGCAGAAGTGTTGACGCCATCAGGTCGTGGCTGTCGCCGCTGTGCTCGAGTCCCGCCGCGTGGCCGTATTCATGGCGCAGAACGGTGAGCAGATCCATCCTGCCCTCGGCGTCGGAGCCCGGTCTGGCGATCAACTCGAACGGGTTGCTTGTGGGCAGGAACTCGGCGTTGTCGGAGGGCGTGAGGTCGACGAACCAGCCGTAGCCGGCGGCGGTGGGGGAGAGGGTGATGGTTGAACCTTGGCTTTGGCCCGTGGTTTGCCCGATCACTGCATGGGGAATATCGCCAAAACTTAAAAGGGGCGCGCGTTGCGCGGCATTAGTGGTTAATCCGATGAGGTGACTTTCTAGAGGGTACTCTTTCGGCAGGTGGTTAAGTATGCGCCATTCGCCTTGTTCGCAGTGTTTTCTGTATATTTTCTGATATTTATCATAGTCAGCCCCGGGTTTAATTGAAATGTCGATAACCTCTATGAAATAGATTACTTTAATATTTTTTTCTCCAATATTAACTAGAAAAACTACTTGGTCGTCACCGATGTAGCCATTTTCTGGTGCGTATTTAAACTGAAATACGTTTCTTGTTGAAATCGTGCCGTGCCGTGGTTGTTGAATTATGTTAACCGCTGCTGCCTCGATGTCTGCTTGCAGGGTGCCGTCGAATCTGGCGTCTGGAAATATCTGTCCAGCACTATCTCTTGGGTGAATGTCAAGTCCATCTGAAAAAGGTGAGTCGCCGCCCTTTGCCATCCGTTCAAGAGTGGGTGATACGACACAAACACCCATGGTTCCATAAATCAACTCTGGTCTCCCGGTGGCGGTGTTGTCTGCAATTTCAATGACGGACTGAGGTGTCATATCAATACCATAATCAACCATGCTCGGCATGTCTGAAATTAACATCTTTGGTTCTCCCGGAAAGCTGTAGATGTTGGGCTTCGATCCTCTCGGAAACTCGTGCAAATCCGTTTTTGAGGCGGCCGTAAATGCGGATTTAGGCTCGCTCCGCATGTTCTGGGCGCTCGGATCAATCATTTGCAGAGTTCGTGTATTTAGAACTAAGCCAAACTTCCTGTTGTAAGTCTGAGCTTTTTCGATCGTGATGCCCATGGCTTTGAGCGCTAACTCCATGTTACCGTAGGCGTTTTGGTCGTATACTAGCCGATTGATATTGTTCCATGTTTCCTGTCTTTGGTTTCTTTGAAATTGTGTTGGATTTCCTTGAATTCCTGAATGAACCTCTCTAAAGTTCTGCTGGTCACCTTGCGAAGTGTTGTCAATGCGTTCATTTAGGTCGTTCCAAATTGACCCATATCTCCAATACCACGCGCCAACTTGGGCCGCCAATTGCCGATTCGACGACACCAAGGCGTAGTCGGCGATCAAGTCATAATTAGTCCCGAGAAGAGTGTTCAAGCTAGGCACTTGGCGCTGCAGGAAGGGCCTGTAGCTTCTATCGGGGCCGCGGGTTAGTTGAAGTGAAGCAATCGTTCCTCCATTTGTCGCAACTGTGTAGTTGTTTCGACCAGTAATATGGAGAAGTCCGCGCCCCCTAAAGGCGGAGCCGTCATGTGTGTTTGGCATGTTTCCATTGCGGTTGGCGTACTGCTGATCAAAGTACGCTGCCGTTGCAGCTTCGGAGTTCCAGCCGCTCTCATACATCCATTCCAGCCTACCAGTTTCATGGTAGGTATTTGCCAAAAATGCGGCAAGCCTCTTTGGGGTGTTGATTTCAAAGGTCCTCAGTGCTTCATTAATAGGAGTCACCCATTCGGCCATTCGTTCACTGCTTGAGTCCATGATTGCCGCCAGCGACTCGGCAGTCAGTTGTGAACCAATACCTCCACCGTGGTCGCCAAGACCACCTAATAGCAGCTTGCCATTGTTGATGATTCCTCCGGCCGATGTTCCGTCGCCAAACAATGCTCGATGAATGGTCAGCTGCTCTTCAGGCGTGCTTCCCGAACGAACCCGCTGCACCTGCTCGTCGAGCGATCCATTGCCGCTTACCTCGTCTGTGCGGACGGAAGCGTATACAGCCAGGAAGTCACGCAAGGCTTCCATCTGATTGTTGATCCCTCGTCCATTTATCAAAGGGTTTTCCGGGTCAGTGACGCCGCGGCGTCGATTGGGGTTTTGAAGAAGTTCCGACAAGGCGAGCGCATTTGTATAGTTCCATGTTCCGGTATTCAAAGCTGCTGTTATTCCCCCGTTATCTGATCGCAGGCCGAACAGCCACTCGTCTCCGTCGATCGCCGTCTGGTTTGGAAGTGACACGTATCGCTCATTGATCCCCAGGTTGAGCATCGTGCCCAAGGAGCCGGTGCCGTTGAACCACAGCGCATAAGGCCTGCCCTGCGCAGTCGCTGCATCTTGCGCCGAAAGCATGAGGTCATAGATCCAGCTCGTGCCCATCGCTGCAGTGGGGTTCGTCTTGTCGGTCATGTCTTCCCAGCCCACGAGCTGCTGACTTCCGGACGGAAAGAAATCGAGCCAGTGCGGTGCGTTGTAGGCGTTCAGCCAGGCGACGTCACGCTCGGAAAGCGTGACGGGCGGCAGCGGGGTGGTGCGCGTGCTGGCTCGTCCCCCTACCGTGATTTGCTCCGTAAGGGTGGTGGCGTAGGCGGTCTTTCCATCGATGATCTGGTCAAACTGCCGCAAGGCGATGTGCTCGGCGTCGTCGATTGTGCCGTTGACGGTGATTTCTCCCGTATTCATTGCGGAGAGGCCAAAGCCCAGGTACTTCAATCGTTGCTCCACCCGCCACACGTCGAGAAGGTCGTTCTCGGCGCCGGGGCGCGCACTGAGGCCGGCTGCGCCGGCGAAGGGGTGGTACCCCGGATTGTTCAGCGGCCGATCGCCGAAGAAAACGGTTTCCGCCGCTCGCGTGTAATCCACTACGCGCAGTTTCAGGAGCAGGCGCTTTTCCGGATCGTTCCTGTCGTAGCCCTTGAGGGAGAGGGTGATGTCGGCGGCAGGCAGCGTCTTGCCCTGGCGCAGGCGATCGACATCGATTTTCGGCGCGAGGAAGACGATGCCGCTGTCGCGGAGCGTCTTCTTGCCCAGGTCGGTGCTGACCGCTTGCAGTCCGGAGTAGGTCGCACTGGTCGCTGCCTGCGCCGACGTGAATCCATCCTCGCGTTCGGCGGTGAGCAGGAAGCCCTGGCCGTCCCTGACCAACTGCGCGGCGCCGCCGACCTCGATGTTTTCCCAGTTGATGTTGAAGTCCGCGTCGTTCAGATCCGCCAGCGTGCTTGCGTATTCGTCACGGATAAGCTTGAAGAGGTCTATGCGGGCGACGTCGCCGTAGTTGATTTCAGGGACTTTTCCGCCCGCGTCAGGGTCGATGGTCGTCCGGAGGAACGAGCCGCCATCGACCGGCGCCGTGAAGTCCACCGCGTCGGGTTGCAGTAGTTGGCTGGTCGCCATTCCGTGGATCCAGCCGGAAGTCAGTTGCGGGCTGTCGGCGAGGTTCAGCTTGCTGGGCGTGACGACCTGGGTCGTCACGCCATCGATTCGCTGGCGATCGATCGGCAGGGGTCGTGGCGACGCCTGCCTGGCGAGCGAATTTCTTTCCGCGGCGGCGATGAGCGCGTCCAGGTCCCAGACCAGGAGGCCGCTCGCTGGCGGTGCTTCGCCAATGGTCGGCCAGTAACGGATGTCCGCCCACAACGTCCTGCCGCCGTCGGTGACTTGCAGGCGTGAAAAGTTGGCGTCGATGATCGGCGAGGTCGCGCCGAGATATTCCGGCGCCGCAGCGAAGGGATTCTTGACGATACCGATCTTGCCGCCTGCCTGCCGGGCACCGGTCTGAGGGTCATCCAGCGCGTACAGCGGATCGACGAAGTCGAAGAAGTAGTCGGCGACGAGCGCGTATTCGTTGCCGTTGCGCGCAACGATCACCGCTGGCGATTGCGCACGCTGGATATTCAGCTGGTAGTTGCCGTCGAGGCGGCTCATGCCGGGCAGGGCGCCGGACATCGGGATTTGCCTGAAGACCGGCGTTCCCTGAAGTCTTCCCGAATTGCTCAACTCGACGGTGATCGTGGCCAGGCCCGCGTTGTCGTCAAGTGCGTCGCTGAGCAGCAGTCGCAGCGTATTGCCCTTGATGCCCGCGGACGCAATGTACTGCGGCCCCTTTCCTTCGCGGGTCGGGAAATCGACCTGCACGAAGGCGCCGGCGCCGGTGGCGGCGAGGCGGCCGCTTCGTTCCTGCAGTTGATCCAGGTCCAGGATGAAGACGTTGCCGCTGTCCGGCTGGCTACGCGCCATGGCCACGTCGATGCTCTGCTTGCTGGCAGTGAGCGCCAGGTAGCTGTGGGCGCCGTGCGTCAGCGCCATGTCGATATAGCCGTACGGCGCGTTCTGGCCGCTCACTGCCGCGGGCAGCTCGACTTGCCGGATGGCCAGGAAGTCGCTGGCGGTTTCGTCGATATTGACGCGCAGGAGACGGTAATTGCCAGCCGGGTCGTAGGGGCCGCCCTCGGCGACATAGAGCCACTGCCCGGAAACGGCCAGGCTGCTGACATTGGCCGTTCCGACGCTGAAGCTTATTGTTGCGCTCATGGTCGCCGTATCGATGACATGGATGGTGCCGTGCGCACCGGCGACGAAGGCGAGGCGGTTGTCGAGGCTGAAGGCGATCTGGTCGGTCTTGCTGCCGCCACCGACGGTCGGGTCGCCGTTGGCGTCCAGATAGGGGATCTCCTTGACGATCTCGCCATTCCTGAAAATCTGCATCCGGTTGGCGAGGGTGACGACGCTGAAGTCGGTCTGTCCTGCGAGGGCGACGTGGCCCGCCTCGCCGTTGGCCAGCCAGCGTGTCGCGCCGGGATTGGCCGGGTCGACGCTTTGCAGCATGCGCTGCACGGTGATCACATGGAGTCCCAGTGCCAGCTGCGGCGGAAGGTCGATGTCCACGGTCATGCGCGCAGCGCCGGGTGCGACCGCTGCGAGGTCGACCACCTTCTGCCACAGGCGCATGCCGTCGCGCATTTCCTGACTGTCGTTTCGCCAGACGGCGGAACTCGCTTTGCCGTACGGATCGACCTTGGGCTCGTCCGGGGAGATCCACACTCGCAGGGCGCTGGCTTGCGCCGCCATTCCGGGGACTGCCGCCGGCTGGAGGTCTTCGACGGTCAGCTGCAGCTTCCCGGCAGCGAGCATTTTGACGTCGGTGATGCGTGGCGAAGTGCCCGTGTCCCGGGTGCCCGATCCGCTTTCTCCGGGTGTCGCGATGGTCAGCGTGAGTTCGCCGTTGTCGAGGCTTCTCTGCACCGGGACGACCTGGTAGACGCCGCCGAAGTCCAGGTTGATGGCGTAGATTTCCGACGTTCCGGCGAACATGCCGATCAGGTTCGTCGCTGCGCCGGCACCCGTCAAGCCGCCGTTCGCCAGGTTGCCAGCCAGCGAAATCGCCAGCGAATTCGTCGTCAGGGCAAAGACGTTGACGCCGTTGCCGCGCACTGTCAGCGCACCGGTCTCATGGTTGCTGCGGGTCTTCACGACAACGAGATCGCCGGAAGCGCTGACGCCGCCGTACGGTGGGCTGGCGGTGCGGGCGACGAGCCGGCCCTGCGCGTCGGTGCCGACGAAGCCGTTGTCCAGGAGCCACCATTTGTCCTGCAGGATGCCGTTGACGTCGGGGGCGGTGCCGCGGCGCAGAAACAGGACTTCGTCGCCGGCTTCGACCCCGACCTCGGCCTGCAGCGGGATCGCCAGTTGCACCGGGACGCTGCTTGCCTGTTCGCCGAGATCGAGGCGGAACGCCGCGAGGGTTTGCAGGACCTCCGGTGCCGGCGCAGACATTCCCGTTTCGGCGAGCAATTCGGCCACGGCGATGCGCCGTATCGAGACCAGCGCATCGTCGCGCAGGGCTCCCGCTCCGATCATCACCGTCTCGCCGGTCGCCGCCTGCACCACGCCACCCTGGTCGGCGGCGATGGTGATGCCGGCCGGGGCGGCGGTGTTCGGGTCATCGTCGGTCAGTGCGGCGGCCTGCACACGCAGGCGGATAGTGCTCTGGCCGATGACCTGGTCGCTGACGCCGCCGTAGCGATCGACGACGCTGGCCAGGTGAACGATGGCGACGCTGACTTCGCCGGGTCGCAGGGCGGTGATCAGCCCGTCTTCGCCGAGGCTGGCGATGCTGGCGTCGGAAACGACGTAGCGCGTGCCGCTGTACACCGGCGGGGTGGCCGGGATGACGATGTCGAAGCTTTCGCCGCTCTCCGGGTCGAGGTAGCTTTCCAGCGTTTCCGGTGTGCCGGAGAAGTTCGTCTGGCTCGCGGTGTGGATGTCGATCGGCTGATCGCTGTAGGGGTCGGGCAGGCGTACCTTCAATTGCCGCGTGTCGCCCGGCATCAGGGTGAGCGTGCCCGGGTAGACGTCCGGCTCGATGGACAGGCTTTCGTCGCCGCCGTAGCCGCTGGCACTTTCGTTCTCCTCTGCGCCGGCTTCGCGGTCGAAGGGCAGCGCCGCAGCGCGAACGTTGATCGCCGCGGCGGCCTGGACCAGGCGTCCATCGTTGTCTACGCGCTGAATCATGAGCAGCGCCGGGCCGACGCCGGTCGCCCGGACAATGTCGTGCGTGTCGTCGACCTGCAGCGGGTTCGGCAAGCGGCCACCGAGCTCCGTCAGATCGGCGCTGCCGAGCGTGAGATAGGCGGCGTCGGTGATGGCGACGGACTGCTCGTCCGCGAAGTCGGCGCTTGCCTGCAGGCGGGCAAACTGGCCACTGGCCAGCGCCGGCAACTGCGCGAGATGCAGGCGCAGCAAGCTTGCGCCACTGACGTCGATCGTCAGCTCGAGCGGAGCGCCGGCGGCGAAACCGTCATCGGCCTGCAGCGTCAGCGTCGCTGCACCGCTGTAGCCGGCTTCCGGGGTGAAGCTCAGCGTCTGGCCGTCGGCTTCTATTCGGCCGCTGCCGTGGCTGCTGCCGAGAACGCGCCAGAACAGCGTGTCGCCCTCGACGTCTTCGGCGAACTTGCTCAGCGCGCCGCGCGCGGCCAGATCGGTGTGCGTCCTGAGTGCTGCGGAAGCGCCGTTTGCCGTGTTCGTCGCCGTCGGCGCGCGATTGGCCCTGAAGCCGTAATTGGCGTAGAGGACCTGGCGGTCGGCGCTGTCCATCCGGCCGTCGCCGTTGATGTCCGCCACACGGTCCTGTGCGGCAGCGGCTTGCTCCCAGGCCTGGCTGTCGGCGGCGTCGATGCGGCCGTCGCGGTCGAGGTCGCCGGCGACGCTGATGCGCAGTTGCGCTGCGCCGTTGCCGCTGATGCGAATCAGCTTGACGCCGGCGTCGCTGACGCGCAACAGGCGGGTGTGCGTGCCGTTCACCGTGGTGCTGCCAATGGTCTGGGCGCCGACGACTTCGAGCCGGGCGTCGGCGGGGAGCATCGTTTCGAGCGCCAGGATCACGGCGCCCTGAGTCCCGGGCGCATGCATCGTCGACGCGATTTCACTCTCGCGCACACTGAAGGCGAGGTTGATGCCCGTATCGGCGTTCAGCTCGCCGGCCCAGGCGTTGGTGTCGCTGCTGCCCCAGTGCACGGCGGCGCCGAGGTAGGCGGTGAGAGGGTCGGTGAGCACTTGCCCGCCAGCGGCGTAGGCGATCGGCGTCCCCGGATCGCCGTCGTCGAGGCGGCGGACCAGGATCAGCCGGCCGGCGCTGTCGTAGCGGTAGGCGATGGCGGTGGTGCCACCGGCGCCGTCAGGAGCCGTAAGGCGCACGATGTGCCCGGCGCTGTCGCGCTGGAAATCCACGCGCTCGGCGAAATCGCCGTTCACCGCCGCGATGCCGGCGTCCGAAACGAGCCAGGATTGGCCGTCGGCGAAGGCGATGCCGTTGATCGTCCCTTGCGCGTCGAGTGTGTAGCGCGTGCCGTCCGGGGCGGTCAGCGTGTAGGCGCCGGGCACCCAGGGCAGGCCGCTGTCCTGCGCGTAGAGTCGATCACCCTGGCGCTGGAGACGGTCAGCGCCGCTGCGCGCCTCGTCGGCGTGCGCCTGCAGTGTCCAGCCGCGGTCGCCGCTGAACGACGGCCGCCAGACCTGCGCTGCGCCGGCTTCGCTGCCCAGGCGTTCGCCTTGCACGCCGAGAACGAACGAGAGCTGGGTCAGGCCAGCGCTGGCGTCGGCAAGGTCGGCCGGGATGCTCAGCCAGACGCGCGCGCCCAGCGCCCACGCGGCGCTTGCCCCGTTGGCCAGCATTGCCGGCTGGTCGCTGCTCAGCCGACTGGCGAGCAGCGGCAGCGTCCAGTTGCCAAAGTCGCCGCGGTTGTCGGCCGGCGCGCCGCTATTCGTCGGCTGCCAGTGGCGGGCGAGGGCCAGCGTGTGGCCGGCAAGGGTCAGCGCGGCGTCGGTCTGGCTGTGGCTGGCGAACGTCTTGTCGGCGCTGTCGATGATCAGCGTGGCGTCGATCTCGCTGCTGCGCCCAGCGAGGTCCCAGGCGGTGAGGCGCAGCTGGTAGATGCCGTTGTCGAGCTGCTGGGGATCGAGCGTCGCCAGGGCCAGCGTTTGCGCGACGCTGATCGCCGGCGTTTCGGCCTCGGCCAGCGTTTGCCAGCGATTGCTGCCGGCTGCGGCGATCTGCAGTTGCCAGCCCATCAGTTGGCTTTCCGCGATGCGGGCGGTGAGGGTCGTGCTGGCCCGCACTTCGTGCGGCTGGCTGCTCGCGCTGGCGCCGGCAAGCGTGCCGCTCCACGCCAGTAGCGGCGCCGCGGTGTCGGCCGGGTCCCTGACGCGCAGGGTCTCGGTGTGGGTGGCGCTGAAGCCGTCGCAGTCTGTGGCCAGGACGCGCATTTCGATCAGGCCTGGCTGGCTGGCGCTGAGCCGGACGCGCCCGGCGCTGTCGAGCGCAACACTCTGCCACCTCCCGACGCCGCTTTCCGCGTCGATTGCCGAGCCACGCACGGTCACTGCGAGTTGCGCGACGCCACTCCAGGCGTCGGCGCGCACGCTGGCCAGGATCGTTTGCCCCGGCAGCGCCGGCGCGCTCGGCGTGGTCGAGACGACGATCTTCGGCGCGTTGGCTGCCGCTTCGGCGATCACCCGCAGGGTGAACACCGCCGTTGCCGTGCCGTTGCGCGCCTGGCCGTCGTTGACCGTGGCGCTGACCGTGAAGTCGCCGATCTGCCCGGCGCCCGGTGTCCAGACGAGGCGCCGACTGTCCGCGTCGTAGCGGGCACCTTCGGGAAGGCCGCTGAAGCTGATCGCCAGCGCCGCGGTTTGAGCCGGGCCGTCGGGGTCGCCGAGCGAAATCCCGTTGCTTGCAGCGGCGAAGACGACCGGGATGCTCAGCGTGTCGCCGATCACGACGGCGTGATTGCTGGCGCTGATCTGCGGTCGCCGATTGACGTCGAAAACGCGTAGCTGCACGCTCTGTGTGGTCAGTGAGTTGTCGGCAGCGCGGCCGTCGTTGGCGCGAAAAGTGACGCTGTACGAGCGGCTGTCGGCGCTGCTGTTGTCGACGACATCCCCCGGCGTCCATTCGAAACGGCCACTGCTGGCGTTGAACGAGACCCCGGCCGGCGTTTCCTGGTCATGCACCAGGCTCAGTTGCACGGCGTCGCGATCGGCATCGGAGGCGACGACGGTGAAGGCCAGCGTCTCGCCTTCGTCGATCAGCTGCAGCGCTATCGGCACGATGCGCGGTGCCTGGTTGGTGTTGGCGACGACGATCTCGATGTCGCGGCTGAAGCTGGCCATGCCGTCGCTGGCGGTGACGCTGAAGCGCCAGTGGCCGGCGCGCAACGCGCCGCCATCCGGGTCGCTGCCGTCCTGTGCCGCGAAGAGATCGGGAGTCCAGTCAAACGCCGCGCGACCGCCGTCGGCGCTGAAACCCATGCCGCGCGGCATGCCGGCGACGCGCCAGTGCAGCGCGTCGGCGTCGCTGTCCTGCGCGAACACTTCGAGGGCCAGTGGCTGCCCCTCACGAGCGTCGATGCGCAGCGGGCCGGTGTTCACCGAGCCGCCGGCGTTGCCGGCAGCGACGCGATCGTCGGCGAGGGTCTGCCCGTTGACCCGCACGCCGAGCAGCTCGGGTGCGGCGTTTTGCGAACGAACGACGATGCGCAGCGTGTGCCGGCTCACGTTCGGCAGCGGCTGTTCGGGGGTGCCGAAGCCGCCGTTCTGCGGTGGCAGCCCGCTGTCGGTAACGATCAGCTCGACGTCGCGGCTGCCAAGATCGTCGGCGGTCGGTGTCCAGCGCAGCGTCGCGTGTCCGTACTGGCTGGCCGGAATCAGCTCGGCGCCGAGTGGCAGGCCGTTGCTCGACCAGCTCAGCGGGTCCTGGTCGAGGTCGCTGGCGACGATGGCCACCGACAACGGCTGGCCGACCAGCGCGACGACCTGGCGTGGCGCGGCGATCAGCGGCGCTTCGCTGACGCTGCGAACGCTGACGACGAAGGCGCGCGTTGTGCTGAGCGCCTGCGTGGCGTTGCCGTCACCGTCGTCGCTGGCGGTAATGGTGACCGTGTAGTCGCCGCGGTCGCCGGCACCGGGGGCAAAGCGGATGCTGCCGCGCAGTTGGCCAAATCCCTGGCCAGGCGCCTGCTCGCCAGTCGCCGGCGGCAACTGCGTGTAGCTTGCGAAACGCGGCAGGCCGCTGATCGTGATGGCGATCGGATTGCCGTCGACGTCGCCGACGCTGAACGGGATTTCGAGCACGCCGCCGGCGTCGACGAAGGCATTGCCCAGGTCGCCCATCTGTGGTGCGCGGTTGGCGTTGCCGACGACGATCGGCACGACCAGCTGGCTCAGTGCGGGTGTTCCCATACCGTCGCCGTCGTCGGTCGCGGTGACGACGACGCTGTAGCTGCCGGCCTGGGTGTAGCCCGGCGTCCACACGATTTCCAGGGTGTCGGGGTCGAAAAAGGCGCCTTCCGGCAGGCCGCTGAGCTGGTAGCTGACGCTCGGCGCGCTCGTTTCCGGGCCGATCGCTGCACTGCCCGGACGCATGCGCACAGCTGGCGTGAAGGCCGGGTTGTCGGGGTCGAAGGCGAAGACACTGATGCGTAGCGGCTGGCCTTCGAGGACGCGCCAGGTTTCGCCGGCGGCGAAGATTGGCGCGCCGTTGGCGTTGGCGACGTTCAGGACGACATCGCGGTCGAGCACGCTGCGACTCGTTTGCCCCGAGGGCGCCGTCCAGGTGGCGATGACGCTGACCGGCACGCGGTAAGTGCCGTGCTGGTCGAAGCCCGGCGTCCAGGCCAGCCAGCCGGTCTGCGCATCGAGCGTCGCGCCGCCTGGCAGCCAGCGCGCGCCGTACTCGACGCTGAGCGTCGTGCCGTCGGCTTGTGCGCGACCGGGCAGCATTCCCGGTACGCCGGCGGCAAGCTGCAGCGCCCAGGCCTCGCCCTCGCGCAGGGTTTGCGCGGCGACGGCGGCCAGGACCGGTTGCGCGCGAGCCTGTTCGACGGTGATCGTGAATGTGCGGCTGGCGGTGCTCTTGCCGTCGCTGGCGAGGACCGTGACCGCCTCCCAGACGCCGGCCTGATCGTGGTCCGGCGTCCAGCTCAGGACAGCACTGGCCGCGTCGAAGACGGCGCCGTGTGGCAGGTTGCGCAGCGCCAGCGTCAGGCGGTCGCCGTCGGCGTCGGTGGCGAGCAGGGGCAGCGACAGCGTTTCACCTTCGCCGAGGGTGACGTCGTCAATGCCCTCGATCACCGGCGCGCGGTTGCCGCCGATCACCGCCAGGCGGAACTCGCGCAGGGCGACGCCGCCGCGACTGTCGTCGACACGCACCACGACGCGCGTACTGGCGTCGGCGCTGGCGAGTGGCGTCCAGTCAAGCGTGGCGGTCGCGTGCGCGGCTTCGCCGGACAGGTCGATTTCGGCCGCTGGCGTCAGCGTGACGCCGGCCGGCGCGTCGACCAGCTGCCACCAGAAGCGCGTTCCGTCGAATTCAATCGCTTCGATCGCTTCGATGCTCGCGCTCCATGCCTCGCCGACGCGCGCCGGCGGCAGGAGATCGCTGTCGACCAGACCGGCGAGCGAAAGGGTCGGTGGCCGGTTGTCCTGCGGGAGAGCGAAGACGCCGTGCCCGAGGTTGGCCTTGAGCAGCTCGCTCAGGCCGGCGCGCGGCACCGTTTCGCTGCCCGGCGTGACGCGAACGGTCTGGCCGGCAATCGTTGCGCCGACCGCGAGGCGGCCGCCAAGCGCCTGCAGCGCGGCGCCGAGGTCGATGGTCCAGAGGTCGGCGTGGCCGGATTGACCATCGCTGGCCGGCTCGGCGTCGGCGATGGTGCCGGCAAAGTAGCGGCCGGCGTCGAGGAGCAGGAGCAGGGGGCCGCGGATTTCGTCGCTGCCGATATTGGTGACGCTGACATCGTAGCTGACCTCACCGCTGGCACGGCTGGCGCGGGTGTTGCTGAAACCGAGCTGCAGCCGGCTGCTCATGTCGGCAAGGGTGGTGAAGCGGCTCGAAAAGCCGCTCTGCAGCGGCGTCCCGGCGGCGCTCTGCAGGCTGGCAGCAATGTCGATCCGGAAGTCGCCGGCGGCGAGGCCACCGATCGCCAGCCAGGCAGTGCGGCTTGCGCCGTCCCAGCGCACCGCTTGCGGCTCGCTGCGCGCATTGGCAGTGCCCGCCGTGGCCCCCTCGCTGGCGAGCGCGGTGAGCACGAAGTTGCCGGGGTCGAGGACGCTGCGCGGGTCATGGCCAGCGCTGCCGTCAGCCAGGGTGCCGAGCCACATCGCCTGGTCGAAGACGACGCCGATCTCGTTCAGCGGCAGCGGCACGAGCGCGCCGTCAGGGACGGTGATCGCCTCGACGAGTGGGGCGCGCTGCAGGGAGATTTCGTCGATGCGCGTCGTTTGGGCGACCAGGATGCGCCCGTCGCCAGTGGCGACGATGCTTTCGCCGCGGCTGCCACCGCCGGCCACCTGCAGCGCTTGCCGGCTGGCGAGTTCGACCATCCACACCGGCGACTGCTGCGGCGTGCCCGTCGCACCCGCGCCGACGTTGCGCTGGCGAAGGTTGCTCGAAGCGAAGAGGAGTCCGTCGAGGCTGCTCCCGGCGGCGCCGAAAGCGATGCTGTCGACGATGCCGGAGAGACGATATTCGAGTTCGGCGCGTCCGACGGAGCGGCCGCCGAGCGGGAAGCTGACGATCTCGCTGGTCGCCTGCAGTCGTGCCCCGGCGACCTCGCTGCCGCTCCACTTGACGCCCCACAGGCGGCCGTCGGCGGCAAAGGCCAGGTCGCCGACGCGCTGATTGCTGAAGTGCCGCCAGGCGCGGGCGCGGTCGCTTTCGGCGGGGTCGAAGATCTCGATTCCGCCGCCCGAAGAAACGTAGATCCAGCCGCTGCCCGGGTCGATGGCCAGCGCATGGGTCAACGGCTCGCCGCCCGGTCCGCGATGGCGTTCGATGACCTGGCCGCTGTCCACGTCGACCTGCAGCAGTTCGGCGCCGGTCGTCAGCCAGAGCTGGCCGAAGCGATCGACGGCCATGTCGAGGATAGGCTCGGCGAGCGTGAACAGCGGTGTCAGGCGCGCGTTGAGGAGCTGCGCCGAGGCGGTGGCCGCATTCGTGGCCGGGCCGCCATTGCTGTCGAGGTGGAAAACCTGGTTGCGCTCGCTGCCGGCGCTGGCCAGGAAACTGTGATCGGGCAGCTCGACCAGCGCCTGCGCGCCGATGTCGGCGTCGCTGGCGGCGTAGCCGCTGGCCAGGCCGCGCACGCTGAACGGCGCGAGTACCGAACGCAGATCGCTGCCCTGGCTGTCGGCGACGTGGCCGGGCAGCAAGCGTGACGTCTCGGCGAACAGGGCGTTCGCCGCGTAGCTGCGCTCGGCCGTGGCCAGTGGCAGCTCGGCAGTTGCCGACAGCGACTCGTTGCTGCCGATGGCGTCGAGGATCTCCTGCCGTGCGCCGTCGTCGGGCAGAACGGCGTTGGCCAGCGACGCGGCCTCGCGGTTGCCGGCGCGGTCGGTGGCGGCGGCAAGGAACTCATAGCGCTTGCCGGCGCTGCCGGTGAAGATCGCCTGGCCGGTTGCCGGGTCGACCTGACGTTGCCAGATGCGAAAATCGCCGCCGTCTTCGGCGACATAGACGCTGACCGACTTGACGCCACTACCCGTGCCGCCAGCACTGCCCGCAGCAGGCGGCGTGTCGTCGGTCTGCCAGCGGACATCGAAGCTTGGGGCGCCGTCGGCGTTAGCGCCGAGGGCGCTCACCGTCAGCGTCGTTCGCGGCGCGTCGGCATCGAGCTTGACGACGCTGCGCTCGCTGTCGATGGGCGGTGCCTGGTCGATGAACATCCGCGCGCCGGCAACGATGTCGGCGCCGGAAACTGCGCCGTCGCCGGCGCTGACCGTGTAGCTCAGCGAGGCACGCTGCGCAGCGCCGACGCCCGCTTCGCCGGCAGCCCGGGCGAGCAGGCCGCGCGTCGCGTCGTGCAGGACTTCGCCGGTTTGCGGGTCGATGGCCTGCAGCAGCCAGGTGGCGATGCGCGTCGTGACGTCGATGCCGGCGCTGACGCGCAGCACGAAGCCCTTGCTGCCGCTGAAGTCGAAGTCGCCCTGGAAGCTCGCCCTGCCGGCCGGCAGGTGCACGTTGATGTCGCCGAGCTTGAGATCGCCGAGGCGGAAGGAACGCGCGTCGAGGCTGGCGTCGAGTGCCATCACCAGGCGCAGTTGCCCGGCCGGCGCGTTACCCGGCATCCTGAAGTCGACGGCGTACGGCAGCGCTGTCGCCGCCGGGACCCAGGCCTGGCCGTCGTCGCCGAGCAGCGCCTGCGGCCCGCGCACGCGGAGCAGGGCGGCAGCGGCTGCCGACTCGCTGGCCGCCTGCTGCAGATAGTGCGTGAGGTCGAGCGCCTGGCCGGGGACAGGCCTGAAATCGGCGTCGAGAACGCCGACATGGCGCAGGTACTCGAGCTCGCCGAGGCCGCCGGCAAAGACGTTGAAGTTGATGAAGTGCGTTTTCTGCGCCGCCTGCCGGTCGTAGTCGGCACGCTCGGCCGAAACGGGGACGGGGATTTCGACGAAGCCGGCGAGCGACTGGCGGACCTCGCGGTAGTCGACCGGTGCGGTCGTCGCCTGCGGATCGCCGGCGAAAGCGGCGCTGTCGCCATACCATTTCTGAACCGTCGCAAAAAAACCGAGCAGGTCGCCCTGCGTGCGATAGGCGTCGCCGCCGCGGGCCAGCAGGATGCCGCTGGCGAGCGTGCTGTTCAGGCTGACCACCTTGGGGTGGGAACGGATCGGCGGCGCTTCGTCGACCGGCCGCAACAGTCCGCCGGCTTCGAGTGCGCCGAGCCAGCCGGCGACCCACTGCCCGGGGTCGGCAGCGAGCGTTGCCAGGCTGGCCGGTGCGCGCTCGTCGGCGAGGATCGCGGCGCGCAGCCTGCTCGCGTGGGCGACCTGTTCGGCGACGAATTCGTCGCGCGTCAGCGGCGTTGCCGCGCCGCTGACGTCGAAGCGAAACGGCAGCGCCAGCCTTTCGATCTTGAGCAGGTGTTCGTCGGCAACCGTCGACACGAACTTCCTCGCCAGTCCCTCGGCAATGCGGTCGAGGTCCTGCACGCCGCCGTCGAGCAGTCCCTGTTCCTTCCACTGCGGGTGCAGCGCGTAGAGCTTGTCGCGCAAGCCGTCGAAGTCGTAGGCAATCCATTCGGCGAGGCCCGGCCAGGTCTGGACGTTGAAGCTCATGCCGACGTAGCCGCCGGCTGCCAGGTCGACCACGTAGCCGGGCAGCAGATTGACGCCGCCGGTATTGAGCGTGCCGTCGAGGCTGGCCCAGGGAATGTCCGGGCGTGTCGTGCCGCTGCTCGGCGTCGGGCCGTAGCTCTGCGTGTTCCCGGCGGCGTCCACGCTGACGCCGTCCGGGCGGCCACCGATGTTGCTGCCGACGACCAGGTAGGGCAGCGCGATGCCGCTGAGTACCTCGTCGCTGTAGCCCATTTCGGGAACGCCGAGGTCGAAGCGCACGTAAGGCGTGTCGACGTTGGCCAGGCTCTGCAGGGCGACGCTGTAGCGGCCGTTGTCGCCAGGAGTCAGCGTGCGCGGGCCGCCGATGCCGATGGTCACGTCGGCTTCGATGCCGCGCTCGACCAGGAAGCGCTGCGCTTCGACGACCCGTTGGCCGTCGGGATTGATGACGCTCAGGTCGTAGAGACCGAGCGGCACGCCGCGCAGATCGAAGACCGCCCGGATGCGCGTCGCGTCGAGCACCTGCCAGCGTTCGGGTTCAAGTTCATGCACCCCCGGCCGGGTCAGCTTGACCAGTGCGCCGGGCTTGAAGTGCGCGCCTTCGATGTCGATGCTCAGCCAGCGGTGCGCGTTGTCGCCCGGGTCGCCGCTGCCGCCCTGATCGGGGCTGATGCGGGTGATCGACAGCGGCAGCAGGTCGGCGCGCAGCGTCACCGGCGCGTTGGCCGCAGCTTGCCGCGATCGCAGCAGGAGATAGTAGTCGCCCGCCTGCGTGCTCGGCAGCCAGACCTCCTGGTCGCTGGCCAGCGGCCGGTCGTAGGCGGCGTCGAAGGCGTAGCCGCTGGGCACGTCGCCGTAGCGCAGATAGAGCTCGTTGTGGCCGTCGTCGGCGCTGGCGGTGAGGCTCACGCGCAGCGTTTCACCGGCCGCGACGGCGACCTTGTAGAGGCGTTCCTGCCCCGGCGAGAGCGTCGTCTGCAGTGGCGTGCCGACCTGCATTCGCGGGACGCCGACCTGCACGCTGCTGCCCGAAGCGCTGCGGTTGTTGGCCTCGCCGGGTGGCAGGTTCATCCCCTCTGCGCCGGTGCCGGGGCCGCTGATCGCGCCTTCGAACACTTCGTTGTACAGGTCCGGGCGGACGATCAGCCGCCAGTTGCCTTCCTTGAGCGGCGGCAGCGTGGCGGTCAGCGTGCCGTCATAGCTGCCGTTGGCCGCCAGGCCGGCCGGGTCGCTGACGTGGTCGACCTTGCCGAGCAGGAGGTCGCCGAGGTCCCATTGGTTGTCGGCGGAAAGGTAAACGGCGTCGGTCCACCGCCCCCAGGCCGGGTTGCTCGACTGGTTGGCGACGCTGAAGTCGATGCGCAGCGTGTCGCCGACGCTGGCGCTGGCGGGCACGACGACCTGGGTGACGACCAGGTCGGCCGGCGGCGGGATTTCGATCAGCAGTGGCTGCGCGGCTGCCAGGGCGTTGTTCCGCTCGCCGCCGAACTCGCGCAGCCGGCCGAACTCGCCACCGCCCCAGGCGCGCGCCGGGTCGCTGATCACGAAGACGTACCAGGGGCCGTGCATCTGCTGTGGCGCGCTCACGACCAGGTTGGCAGCGTAGCTGCCGCCGGCGGCGAGGCCACCGGAATGCTCGACGTAGCCGAGATAGTGGTCCTCGTCGATGTCCAGGAAGCGGTCGCGGGAGAGGTAAATGAGGTCGTACCAGCGGCCCTGGTCGGCGGGCGTGTCGCCGCCGACATTGACGACCCGGTAGCCGACGTTGAAGTCCTGACCGGCGATGACCGTCTGCGCAGCGACCACCTCGGCGAGCTGCAGGTCGGGTGGCGTGGCCAGGGTGATCGACAGCGTTGTCGACGCGAGGTTGTTGCCTTCGTCAGCGAATTCGCGAATCGTTCCGCCCGGGTCGCCGAAGCGACCCAGCGGCAGCAGGTCATCGCGGATGCTGCTCGTTTCCGTCGAGTATGGGTTGGCGAAAATCGCCGTGTCGGTGTTGACCAGCAGGTAGAAGTCGCCGTTGATCGATTCCGGCAGCGTGGTGGTGATCGACGCGCGATAGGATTCGCCAGGACGCAGGGTCGGCGCCAGGCCGTTGCCCTGCAGCTGCACGGCGTAGGTCTGCAGGGCGAGGTCGCCGTAATCGAGCGAAGCATCGCGCGACAGGTAGACGCCGTCGACCCAGCTGCTGCGGCGCGTTTCGCGGCTGCCGCGATTGCTCACCGTCCAGCTGATCGTCAGCGCTTGTCCGGAGAGGATTTCGCCTTCTCCTTCGGCCCGCCCAATGACGATGTCGTCGATCTGCAGATCGGGCTCGCGATAGGCGATGGCGAGGGTGCCGCGGCCGACATTGTTGTCGTTGCGCCGGCCCTCGAAGACGCTGCCCGGCTTACCGTTCACTCCGGAATACCAGGCCATGCTGCCGGCGAGTGAGCCTCCCGCCGACAACTCCGCTCGCGCCCTGCGCATGCCCGGGTTGGCAAGGTCGCTTTCGGCGTCGGTGATCACGTAGAGGTAATACTGCCCGTCGGCACCGGCCGGCAGGCGCAGTCTTGCCGTCCCGGTATAGCTGGCGCCGGCGGCGAGACCGCCAACGTTGGCGTGCACGACGCTGCCCAGCGCGATCGCCCGTTCGGCGATGAACGACGGGTCGCGGCTGAGGTAGAGGGTGTCCGCCCAGCTGCGCGTTCCCGACCATACCGCCGCACCGGCGTTGGTGACGGTCCACGTCACGGTCGTTTCTTCGCCCGAGAGGTGGAGGGCATCGCTTGCGTCGTCCGCACTGTCAGGCAGCGCGCGCACGTCGCTGACGCGCAGGTCTGCGGCCGAGGCGTCGAGTTGCGAAGCGCTGGCGCGGGCGTTGTTGCTTTCGTCCGCCTCGGCGATGTGGCTGCCGCTGTCGGTACGCACGATCAGGAAGCGCCCATTTATCCACGGTGCCAGCTGCAGCGTCTGGCTGACGCTGTAGCGTTCGCCGAAGCCCAGGCTTCTCGTCTGGCCAATATCGGCGAGGTGCCAGACCTCGCTTGCCGCGTTCCAGTCGGCGTTGTCGGCCAGGTAGACCGAATCGGTCCAGCTGCCGCTGAAGGCGTCGCCGCGGTTGTCGACGCTGTAGCTGAAGCGATAGCTTTCGCCGACGGTCACCGCTGGCGGCGCGACGACCTCGCTGACGCGCAGATCCGGCGGCGCGCTTCCCAGCACGCTGATCGGTCGCGCGTGGTAGTTGTTGTTGTCGACCTGTGTCGGGTCGTCGGCGTTGATGTGGGTGGCCAGCGTGTCTTCGAGAATGACGTCGTAGGTGTCGCTCCACACGCTCAGGAAGTATTCGCCGGAAGGCAGTGCGTCGGGGATGGTGACGCGGACATCGCCAAGGTAGCTCTCGCCGACGCCGAGATGTCCGACGTGGCTGAACGAGCCAAGCAGGATGTCGCCCTTGTGGGCGCCGGGGCGGCGTTTGTCACGTGCCAGCCAGACGCTGTCGGTCCAGCTGTCGAGCGCCGCCGATTCGCCGCGCGTCGTCGCGCTGCCAAGGTTGCTGACCTGGTAGCGGACTTCGATGCCGGCGCCGTGCACCGCCTGGCTCGGGGCGACGACGTCGCTGGTGACCAGGTCGCCAAAGGGCACGGCGTCGACCGTGAAGCGTGTGGCGTAGGCGTTGTTGCTGTCGTTCGGATATTCGTCGATCCGGAAGTTGCCGTCGGCGACGACGATCAGATAGGCGTCGCCGCGCAGGCGGATCGGGATGTCGAGCAGTGCGGCTTCGCTGCTGTAGCTTTCGCCGGGCGCCAGCGCCCCGGCGTTGGCCACTTCGCCGAGCAGGCGGTCGTCGCCGCTGAGCGTGCCGTCGTCGGACAGATAGACCTTGTCGCTCCAGCGGCCGTTGGCCGGCGCCGCACCGAGGTTGCTGATCGTGAAGCGGATGGCGGTCGTCGTTCCGGCGCTGACATGTTCGGGAACGATGACGCTGGCGACGCGCAGGTCGGCGCGCGCGTTGCGCCCCACGGCGGTCGTTTCGGCGGCGAGCAGGGCGTTGTTCCGGCCTGCTGCGCCGTGTTCGTAGATCTGCTCGCCGCTTTCACCGAGCCTGGCGTTGGTGCGCACCTCGAGCCGGTAGAGACCTTCGATCCGCGTCGGCAGGCGCAGCTGCTCGCTGCGCGTATAGCGCGTTCCGGCGGCCAGCGTGCCGTCGTGGCTGAAGCTTCCGAGCGCGATCGCGCCGGCCATGCCGTCCACAGCGCCAGACTGGCCCGTGGCGCTGGCCGGCAGCAGCCAGACGCTGTCGATCCACACGCCATTGGCGTCGGCGTCGCCCTGGTTGACGACGTTCCATGAGACGTCGATCAGCGCGCCTTCCTGGGCGCTCGCCGGGCCGACGACGCTGTCGACGCGCAGGTCGGGCGAGCGCGACAGTTCGACCGCCAGCGCGGGCGAACGGCCGCTGTTGTTGTCGGTGAAGACGAATTCGAAGGGGCCGCCGGTACGCACGTTGAGGTAGTGTGTGCCGCTGATGCCTTCGGGAAGCCTGACCTCGACGCTGCGCGCGTAGCGCGCGCCGACGGCGAGCTGGCCGAAGTGACGGGCCTGGCCCAACTGCGCGACGAGATCGCGGCCGTCGGCGTTGCGGCTGAGCCAGACCTGATCCGACCATTCGGCGCTGTCGGTGCTTCCGATGCCGTTGTTCACCACCTCCCAGCTCAGCGTCAGCGACCGCCCGCTGGCCGCGAGGCCGGCGGTGGCGAGCGAAACGACCTGCAGGTCGGCGTAGGCGACCGGCATGACGTCGACCGGGTGCGCGAGCAGGGCGACATTGTTCGCCTCGACGTGGTTCTCGAAGACTTCGTCGTGCGCGTCGCTGACGACGAAGAGGCGGAAGCGGCCGCTGCTGCGCGCGGCGAGTTGAATGCTTTCGCTGCGCGTGTACGACTCGCCCGCGGCCAGCGCGCCGTCGTGGCGGTATTCGCCGATGAGCAGGTCGTCGGCGTTGCCCAGGACGTCGTCGCCGGAAAGCACGATGCGGTCGTTCCAGCTGCTCGTGCCGCCGGCGCCGGTGCCCCGGTTGCTGACCGTCCACGCCACGCTCAGGGTCGCCGGGTCGGCGATCAGCGTCTGCGGCGCGCTGACTTCGCTCACCGCCAGATCGGCGTACGGTGAAAGCTCGACACGCAGCGGCGCGTGCGTGCGGTTGTTGCTGCGCTCGCCGTCGCCGATGGCGTCGCCCGCGTCGCTGATGACGATCAGGTCGTGGGCGCCGGAAAAATCGAGCGGCACGACGACATCGACTGCCATGTCGTAGCTTGCGCCGGTCTCCAGCGGGCCGAGATGGACGATCTCGGCGAGTCTGTGGAGCGGGGCCGAGGCATCCGCCGCGGCGAGGAAGAGCTGGTCGGTCCAGCTGCCGAGGGCGACGCCGCCATCGTTGCGCACCCGCCATTCGACGTGCAGCGGCGTACCCGACGCGACCTGCGTCGCGGCGTCGAGAAGGCTGACCGCGAGATCGACGCGGGCGACGCGCAGCGTGTCGTCGGCGCGCGCCAGGTTGTTGTTCTCGCCGCCGCGCTCGTAGACGCTGTCGTCGCTGTCGGCCTTCACCAGCCAGCGCCATTGGCCATCGGGCAGCGACGCCGGCAGCGTGAAGCTGGCGCTGCGCGCGGCACGGCTGCCGGCAGCCAGGACGCCCGTGTTGAGGACGCTGGCCATTTCGCGCAGCGCGCCGCTGCTGTCTTCGACGAAGATGCGATCGCGCCAGGCGCCGCTGGTCGGCGCCGCACCGACGTTGCTCAGCGTGTAGCTGACGCTGGCCACGTCTCCCGGGCGCAGGGCGCTCGGTCCCAGGACGTCGCTGATTGTCAGATCGGGCGTCGGCGTCAGGCTGATGCGCACGGCGGCGGCGCTGGCGGCCGTGTTGTTGCTGCTCCGCCCGCCCTCGTTGACACTGCCGTCGGCGTTGCTTTCGACGATAACGAAGTAATCGCCTTCGAGGTCGCGCGGCAGGTTCAGCGTCGCCTGGCCGCGATAGCCCTGGCCTGCTGCGAGCGCGCCGCTGTGCACCAGCGAGCCGGCGACGATGTCGTCGCTGCTCACGCGGGCGTCGGTCGAGAGGACGATGCGGTCGTTCCACTGTCCGCCGTTGGTCGTCGCGTTGCCGAGGTTGACGACCTCCCAGGCGATCGACAGACCTTCGCCGCTGCGCGCGTCGGCCGGTGCGTCGACGACGCGCACGCTCAGGTCGGCGGACGGCGCGGGCTGGACGTGCAAGGCTGCCGAATCGCGGTTGTTGCTGCGGTTGCGTTCGGCCAGGCGAGCGTCGGCATCGCTGACGACGATGACGAAGTAGCCGCCACTGGCTACGCGCGGCAGCGTCACGGCGACCTCGCCGAGATAGCTCTCGCCGGGCGCCAGCGTGCCGGCATGGGCAACGGTCGCCACGACGATGTCGCTGGCGTCGATCTGGGTGTCGGACGAGAGCAGCACGCGATCGTGCCACAGCGCCAGGTCGCTGCTCGCGTTGCCGTCGTTGCGTACGCTCCAGCGGATGTCGGCGCTTCCGCCGCTGACGGCCAGGGCGGGCGCCGTGAGCTCGACCAGGCTCAGGTCGGCGGCCGGGAGGTGCAGCTGGAACGCCACGCTGGCGCTGTTGTCGGCGCGCGTATCGGGTTCCAGGATCTCCTCGCCGGCGTCGCTGCGCAGGGCGAGGAAAACTGGCCCCTGGGCGATGAAAGGCAAGGTCATCGTCGCGCTGGCCAGGTAGCTCTCGCCGCTGCCCAGGCCACCGCTGTGCCGGAGGCTGCCGACGACGATGTCGTCGCCATTGCCGATGACGCTGTCGCGGCTGATGACGAGCTGGTCGTTCCAGGCGCCATCGAGGTCGACTGTGCCGTGGTTGACCACCTGCCAGTCGACGCTGATCCGTTCGCCGGCGATTCCCGTTGCCGGCGCCGCGAAGGACTCGACCTGCAGGTCGGCGTAGGCGGTGCGCGCCGCGAGCAGCTGCACGCTGGCGCTGTTGTTGCCTTCGGCGTCGTCCAGCGGCGCTGCGGCATTGGTTTCGAAAAGCACACCGAGACCGCTGCGATCCTGGTCGACGCTGACGCGAACTTCGAGAGTGCCTGCCGCGCGCGATCCGTCGGGAAGACGGAAGCTGAAACTTCGCTGGCGATACTCGCCGGGGGCGATCGCACCGTTGGTCTGGCCGGCCGTGGCGGCGAGCGGATCGTAGACGATGCTGCTGTCGAGCAGTATCTGTGAGCTGTCGAGGTTGGTGACCACGATGCGCTCGGCGAATGCACTGGCGGTCGAGCTCTGGCCGGTGTTCCAGTCCTCCCAGCGGATGCTTGTCATGCCGCCGGCCTGAAGGTCGGGGTTGTCGGCGCGCAGGTTGCGGATTTCCAGATCGGAGCCGACGAGGTGGATCAGTTCGCCCTCTCCGACGCGCCGGACATCCTCGCCGCCGCCGCCCTGATTGGCCGTGGCGACGACACGCAGCGAGAAGCGTCCGGCGGCGCTGTTGCCGCTCGGCCAGATCAGGCTCGCGCTGCGCTGGCGGCTGGCATCGACTGCCAGTGGCGCAGCGCCGGACGGATCGTCGAGGACGACGCTGGCGACCAGTTCGCGGGTGGTCAGGTTGCGCAACTCCAGGCGTTCGCTCCAGCCCGGCTCGGCGGCCTGATTGCCGCGGTTGACGGTCTCCCAGCTCACCCTGACGGCGGCGCCGGGGTCGACAACGGTGCCGGGATCGAAGGCGAGATTCTCGATGTGAAGTTCGCTGGACGGCGCCCGGACGACATCGATGTCGATGGCCAGGGCGTTGTTGCGCTCGTTGCTGCCGCCAACGCCACCTTCTCGAATGACATTGTCGGCGTCGGCGATCACCGTTATCCGCAGGCGGCCGAGCGCGCTGGCATCCGCGGGCAAGGTGAGGCTGTGGTGGCGGCTGCGCGAGTCGCCGGCGGCGATTGCCCGGTTGGCGGCTTCGCTCGCCGCGTCGGGGACGTAGAGGTCGGCGACGATGACGCCGCTGTCGAGATTGCGAACGACGATGCGCTCGCGCCAGTCGCCCGTGGTGGCTTCGCTGCCACGGTTCTCGAGCAGCCACTCGAGGTCAATGGTCTGTCCGCTGCGCAGCTCGCCTGGCGGGTCCACCGTGATGCGGCTGACGCTGAGGTCGGCGGCCGGTCGGCTCCGGAAATCATCGTGAGTCTCGGCGGCGGTCTGCGGCACCAGGCCGAGGCGGAAGGAAACCGGCGCGCTAGCGGCCCCGCTAGGGCCATCGATCAGCAGCGTATAGCTGCCGGTGATCAGAAGCACGGGCGTTTCCTGGTCGACGCCGTGCAGGCTGTGTCGGTAGATGATCTGTCCCGACGCGCTGTCGATGTGGTCGAGGGCGACGTTGTCGACGCCCATCGCCGTGCGCTCGAAGACCGTTCGCCCGAGGGGGTCGAGAAGCTTCCATTGCGCGACGGCGCGAGCGACTCCAGAGGTCGACGTGGCGCTGGCGGAGTCGAGGACGTCAAGAAAATAGCGCTCGCCGGCACGCGCCGAAAAACGGAAGCCTTGCCTGCCCTCCGCTGGCGCAGTGCCGATCGTCGTTGGCGTGTCGCGTGCGAGCGGCAGGCTGTCGTCGAGGGCCAGCACGCGGAAGCGGCCACTTTCCGGCGCACTGCCGAAGTTGCGGATGAGCAGGGTGTAGTCGCCGGCGGCGAGCTGCCCGGAATGATAGATGGCGTGGTTGATGGTATTTGCATCGGTGTCGCTGGCCGGCTCGCTCATCCGCCGCGAGAAGAGCAGGACGCCGCGCGAATCCACGAGTTGCCACCACAGGCTGGCGCCACTGCCCAGGCTGTCGAAGGCGAGGACGCTGGGCTGATCGAGGTGCAGCGCGTAGGGCGTGCTGCCGTTGCCGGCGAGTGTGGCCACCAGGGTGGTGCCAAGAGTGGTGTCAAAAGCGGTGTCAAAAGCGGTGTCAAAAGCGGTGCCAAGGGTGGGCGCCGGCACGCCGCCGTCCTCGCCGGGTGCATTCGTTTCGCCGAGCACGAAGCGCAGTGGCCTGGCGGTCAGCCCGGGCGACGGGTTGCGCAGTTCGAGAATGTAGCTTCCCGCGGCGGGCAGCCTGATGGCCTGCGGCGTCGTCGCCGATGCGTCGGCGCTGTACAGGCGCCAGCCCGCCGCACTGCGAACTTCGACATGGGTCGCGAAGTCTGCGCTCAGCGGGGTCAGCCAGAGCGTCGCGGCGCTGCTGGTGGTGAAGCGGTAGGCCAGGGCGCGGCCGGCTTCGAGCGTCGCCGCGACGACGCTGTTCAGGGCCAGCTCCTGCTCCCGCTCCCGCCCGCGATCCTCTTCGCTCGAGAGAGTGAAGTCGTAGTGCCGGCCTGCTTCATGATCGCTGCTGTCATCGTCGCGGAGCAGGAAGTAGGTGCCGCTGCGGGGGAGGGGGTCGACGCTGCCAGCGCCTTGTCCACGTGCCAATTCCCGGCCGAACTCGTCGAGCAGCCACCAGCGATCGCTGTCGCCGGAATCCTGCGCGAGCGTCAACGGTTCGCCGGCGTCGGCGACAAAGCTGAAGATTGCCGCCTGGCCGGGAAGTCGCTCGCCGGTGTTCCGGACGCCCATGCTCAAGGGCTGCGCCTGCGCCAGATCGAGCAGCCGGAAAGCGAAGGTGTCGGCATCCTCGACATCGGCATCCGCCGTAAAGGCAAGCTGATAGCTTCCTGCCGGCAATTCGACGATCGGCAGCGGATCGTCGGGATTGGCCTCGCTGCTCAGCGTTCCCTGGGCGATCGACTGCCCGGCGCGGGAAATCCGCCAGCCGAAAGCTTGGCTATCGTTGTCGGCAAGGGCCGGGTCGAGCAGCACGCGTGTCGCCGTTGGCACGCTGAAGCGATAGGCAGCGCTGGCGGTGGCGGCGAAGGCTTCGCCGCCGACCCGTTCGCCAAGCGCGATCGCCTGCACGGTTTTCAGCGCGAAGCGGTAGTTCGCCTGGCCGCCAGCCGCCGACCGCGGATCGCTGTCCCAGACGAGGAAATAGCGACCGCTCCCGGCGAGCACGCCAGTCGTCGTCGCCTCGTCGAGATAGCCGGTTGCGACCTGGGCGCCGCTGCTCGCGAGCAGGCGCCACCTGCCGTAGAGGCCGCCGAGGTCGGAGGGCTGGTATTCGACCTGCGTCCCGGCGGCAAGATCGACGGCGTAGATCGCCGCTTCGCCGCCCTGCAGGCGGCCCGAGACGGCCGTGTTGACCGCCAGCACTGGCGCTGCGGCGAGGTCCAGCAGGCGCAGAGCGTAGGCCGTCGTGGCTCCCGCTGCCGCCGCCATCGCCTGCACTTCGATGCGGTAATCGCCGGCGGCAAGCTCGAACGGGTCGAGGGGAAAGCCTGGCGTGAGCCCGTTGAGTGTTCGCAGCAGCGTGTTTCCCTGGTAGAAGAGAACCCGCAGCGGCGAGTCGGCGCTGAGCAGGTCGAGGAACAGCTGCTTTCTCTCCGCCAGTCGGAAGCGATAGCCATACTGCGCGTCGCCCGTACCGTTTGCAGTCAACTCGCCGCTGATTCGGCTGCCGAGCGCGATGGGCGCGAGTTGCCGTTCGACCGTAACGTTCGAGTGGCCAGTGACGTCGGCCCGCCGGACGAGGTACCAGGAGCCATCCTGCGCCGGCAGCAAGCGCAGCACGGCGTCGTCGGACAGCGCCAGTGCCTGGGAGAAATCGGGGCGGTGAAGCGACCACTCGCTGCCGTTTTCGGCCTGCAGGCGATACTCGTCACCCGCCGTGAGATCGACCCGATAGATGCGCTCGCCCGAGGCGCCAAAGCGGCTGACGTCGCCAACCGCGCTTCCGCCAGCGACCTGGCTGGCGTTGGCGCTGCCATCGACGCGAAAGGCGAAGCTGCCGCCCGGGCCGTCGTCGCGCGACACCTCGAGCGTGTAGTCGCCGGCGGCGAGCGACAGGGCTTCGCTGCTGGCCTGCCACGCCTTCCAGTCGCCATGGTCACCGGTAAGGAAGCCGGCAGCGTCGCGCAGGACCCAGTGCGCCTGCCAGGCCTCTTCGGCGTCGGTCGTGCGACCCTCGATCAGCGCCAGTCCCGCCTGGTCGAGCGTGAAACGATAGGCCTTGCCGGCGGCGCCGGTCGCGGTCAGCGTGTCGCTGATCTCGACAGCCAGCGCCACCGGGCGGCTGGCGGGCAAGGTTTGCGCATCGCCCGTGTGCCGCGTGGCCACCAGCGTGTAGTCCGCCGCCTCGGCGAGGGAGCTGCCGCCGAAGACGACCAGCGTATAGAAACCGGACTCGTCGAGCGTCTGCTGCAAGGCGCCGTCGCTGACCCAGGCGTCGGCGACGTGGCGACCGAAAGGATCGAACACGACGATGCTGGCATCGTAGAGGCGCTGGCGGTCGAATTCGTTGGCGCCGCTCGCCGCGATGGTGACGGTCTCGCCGGCATGCGCCTGCAGGCGATAGACCTGCGTCTGCTGCCCGCCTGGAGCGACGGTGTCGTCGATTGGCTGCCCGGGAGCGAGGATCCGCTGGCCGATGCGCGTCATGTTCAGCAGGCGGAAATTGAAGTCTGTGGTGAAGTCCGGCGTGAAGTCGGACCCTGCGCTGCCGTCGCCTGGTCGCCCGCTTGCGCTGAGCTTGAGGGTGTAGTCGCCGGGGGCGAGGTCGAGCTGGTCGGAGTACAGGCTGCCCAGGTAGTCGCTGGCCAGATGTTCCCCGTCGGCGGCGAGGATTTCGTAGCCGACGTTCCAGACTTCCGACAAGGCTTCGACCAGGATGCGGCTGCGCCCGGTCAGGGAAAAGACGTAGTCTGCCGTGTAGTGGCGCAAAGGCCCCAGACTGGCTGCGCGGACTTCGTCCACTTGCAGCGTCGGCGGGGCCGAGGAGACGACGCTGAGCGGCGTGCTCAGCGTTCCGTTGCCGGCAAGCGCCGGCTGTCGCTTCAATTCGAGGGTGTATGAGCCGCGGTTGCCGGGCAGGTCGATCGACGTGCCGACGCCGTTTCCCTGCGCTACCGGCGTGAGCTGCGCGTCGAAGAGCAGCCAGCTGATTTCCTCCGTCTGCTCGCCGCTCGCGTCGCCGATGTTCAGGCGCGTGCCTGCTCCCGGAAAGCTGGTATCCAGCCGGTAGACCCTGGCCTGTTCGCCGACGGCAAAGCTGGCCAGCGTTTCGCCCATCGCCAGTGGTGGTGCAGCATCGAAATCGACCAGATGCACGCTGAAGGCGCCGCCGCCGTTTGCCTGGACGGCGAGCTCGTAGCTGCCGGCATCCAGCCACACCAGGTAGGGAGAGCGCGCTTCACGATCGTCGGTGCCGGCCTGTGCCGGTCCAAGGGCGAACCAGCCGTCGGCGGCGGGCGGGTCTTCGGCGTCGCGGATTCGCCATTCGACGCCCGCCTCGGAGCCCTGGTCGTGGATCTGGACGTGCCTTCCGACAGGTACTTGCAGCGTGTAGCGGCGGATTGTCTCGTCGCCGGCAAGCCGACCGGCAAGACGATCGCCAGGCCGAACGCCTGTCGGCGACAGGGCGAGGCTGAAGTCAATGCTGCCCGTGGCGCTGGCCGCAGGGCTCCCGGCAGCGCTTCCCGAGAGCGTGACGAGGAAGCGGCCGACCTCGAGGTCGCCAAGGTCGACGATCGCGTTGCGGCCGGCGAAGAGCACAGTGTCGCCGGCCTGTACGCGCCTGCCCGAGGAGTCGTAGATTGCCCATGCGACGGGCGCCGCGTTGGCGGTGGCGATGTGCAGCCGATGATCACCGGCGGTGAGGACGTCGTAGCGGTAGACTCTGGCCTCGCCAGCGTTCGCCAGTTGCCCGGCTGTTCCCATCGGCGAGAGCGCTTCGGCAAGCTCGCTGGCCAGCAGTTGCAGGTTGTAGCGGGCGTCGTCGGCTGTCGCCTCGATGATCAGCTCGTAGTCACCGGCGGCGAGCAGTTCGTTGTCCACGGCTTCGCTGGCGTCGCTCTCGGGCCACCAGTCAGCCGGGCCGGCATCCGTTCCGGCAGCCGCCAGGCACCAGCGGACGTCGCGCGAGCCGGCGTCGTGTATCCAGGCGCGCGTCGGCAGGCTTGCCGCAAGGGGCAGGCTGACCCGGTAGCCGATTCGCTCACCGGCGCGCGTCAGGTCTCCCGCCACGGTCTCACCCGGCTGTGCCCGCAGGAGTGTCGCCTGGCGGGCGCTGAGCAGGTAGTCGAGCGGCGTGACGGCGAGCGGGTCGTTTTCCAGGATCAGGAAGCGCTCGCTGTCGCTGGCCGTGCCGAGTTCCGCCGGGTCGAGCCGCGGCAGCGCGAATTCGCCGAGCACAATGCCATTGGCGTCGTAGGCGGTGAGCACGCCACTGGCGTTGCTGGCACTGGCAACCTCGACCGTCAATGGCCGGCCAGCGTTTGCCGGTGGCACGCGAAAGATCTGTGCGCCGCTGCCGGCGTCGAGCGTCGCGCGTACTTCCTGGTTTGGCGACAGCGTTTCGGCGCTGGCCAGGTCGATCAGCCGGAAGGCGTAGGCGCCGAGATCGGCGGCCGTATCGGCTTTCACGGCGAGAGTGTAGGCGCCGGCATCGAGGGCAAGAAAGGCGTTCCGGTCGCAGACCCCGGAAGCGAGCAGCGCGCCGTCGGCGGCGTGCAGCGTCCAGTGGTTTCGGGAGCCGGCGAGACCGTCGAAGAGGAGGCGGGTCGGCCAGTCGAGCGAGACGCGCCATTGCTCGGCAAGATTGGCGATGCGGGTGCTGCCGCTGGCTTCGCTGCCGACGCTCAGCATCGCGACCTGCGGGTCGAGCAGCAAGGTTTGTGCGCCAGAGAGTGCCAGCGATTCGGCACGGCCGGCGTCGATCAGGCGGAAGCGGAAGTTTTCGGTGGCGCCGAAGGCCGGGACGAAGCGCAGGCGATAGGCGCCCGCCGCGTCGAGGCGGATAGGCGCGACGAGGGTGTTGCCGCCGAAGCCATGGCTGCGGTGAATGAGCCCGGTCGGTCCCGACAGTTGCCAGGTCAGATTCTCGCTGTCGGTCAGCGCATCGACGAGGAGCGTTGTCGGCGAGTCGATCGAGAACAGGTATTCGCGAACCAGGCCAGGCTGATCGATGGTCGCGGAGACTTCGCTGCCCAGCGGCAACTCCTGGCTGCGCACCAGCAGGCGGCGCAGGACGAACTCATAGTCATCCTGGCCATCCGGGCCATCGCCGTCGCTAGCGTTGCCGTTGTTCATTTCCTGACCATCGACGACGAAGGTGTAGGCGCCGGCCGGGAGGGTGAACGAATCATGACTTTCCGCCATTCTGCCGCCGACCATCGTCCTGCCGCCGCGGTCAAGGACCCGCCAGTCGCCGTCGCGCGTTGGCGTG
>Ga0209175_10000080_pt1 | contig 66297 bp, 91 predicted proteins | sample JI91814C2DNA_FD_187506 | JGI IMG/M metagenome (GOLD analysis project Ga0209175, IMG submission 187506) | Wastewater effluent complex algal communities from Wisconsin, to seasonally profile nutrient transformation and Carbon sequestration -... | ecosystem: Engineered > WWTP > Effluent > Algae...
GCACAGGGGTCAGCGCCCACGCGGTCGGACTCCGCAACGTCGAGCCCGCAGGTTCCTGAATACGGCGCGTTTTGCAGCGCTCGCTGGTACTCAGCGTCCTCGTAGGTGGCGGCGTCGAGTAGTTCCACGGGGATGTATCGCGTCGCTGCGCTGAGGAAGACGCAGCAGAACTCTTGCAGGTACATATCCTCTAGGCCGCCGACGAGTGCCCGTGCTTCCTCGACCGAGATCGGGAAACCGTCCTGTATCGCGGTCTGAATGTCGATCTTGTGCCGAGAGAAGGCCCGCCCTTCGTTCGTCATTGCGAAGCGGTAGAACAAGCGGTCATCACCCTCGGGCGTGCCGATCACCGACACAGTAAAGCCCTCGGGAAACCCAAGGGACTTTGCCGCCAGAATCGAACCGGCGGTCCAGATGGCCTTGTCGTGCGGAGCTGCTCCGAACTCGTCGAAGAAAACGTGACCCTCGTTTCCTCGGATGGTGTTCGGATTTGAGGAATAGGCGACCATCGACGCGCCGTTGCTCAGCCTGACGACGTTGCTGGTGGGGTCGCCGTCGATAAGCGACGATGCGTTATGCAGGGACGCAGAGCGCTTCTTTGGCACGATGATGTGCCCGCTGCTTGGCTTGCGCTGCGCGATCTCATCGCAGATTGCGGTAAGGACATCGACAGTGAGAGGCAGTCCGTGCTTGCGCGCCAACGTGATAGCCAGGTCGATATCGAGCGGGAGCGCATCCATGCTGCGGACGTGATCGGTAGCGGCTCGCAGGATGTCTTGGGCCTGCTTTTTGGATGCCGAGATGATGTTGACGTTTCCGCCTCGCTCAGCGTCGATGCGTCCGGCGAAATAGTCGTAGCCGACACCCTTGCACGCTGCATCGTAGGCCAGCATGGTGCTGCCGCCCACGCGCCGCGCCTTGACTGCCAGCTTCATCGGAGAGCGGTCGGCAAACCATCGCAACTGGTAGTTCACAAACCGCAGAGCTGCGCGCCGGACCTTGCGTGGTAGCTCCTGCTGGCTCATCGGATGCTGTCCTTGTCCTGCTTGACTTCGAGCGCGGCAAAGTCGTCCTGCTTGCCGATCGGTGCCAGAGGGCCCCCGAACTTCTCGCTGGACACGAGCCGCGACCGCAGCGAGTCGAGCAGGTCAGCGGGCAGCTCCGACATCTTCTGTCCGGCGTCGAGCCCGTACCGCTCCATGATTCCAGCGGAGATCTTGACCACCGCTTCCATTGCTCGCCGGTCGCCGCTCGCTGCTCGCTCCGCCAGCAGATCTCGCAGCAGCACTTGCAGTTGGTAGTTGCTGTCTGGGAAGCGGTCACGATCGGTCCGGCTGTCTTGCAGGAACGCGAGCAATGCAGGCATGGGGGCCTGGTTCTGCTTGAACCCTTCGAGCTCCGAGATCCGCGCTGCGATGCGGCTGGCTTCGCCGAAATCTTGTCGAGCGAATGCCCCCTGGTAGCACCGAAACTGCATCGCAAGGATCTGGTCCTTGATGAGCCCTCGATGTTGCGAGCTTGCTTCCCGAAGCCGCTCAGTGACGCGCCCCATGTAGTTCTCAGCCTGACGCTTGGTAAGGCCCAGGTGCCGCCTGCAAATCGTTGCTGTTCCGTCCGGCCGAACTTGGTTGCAGTGGGGGAAGTGCTCGGAAATGAGCTCGGCCTTGATCTCCGCTGGACTGAGCCCGGCCTTCAATCGATCCTCTATCGCCATCAGCCGCAACTCGATCTCCATTTGCATGGAGCGCTGCGGCTTCTTTTTTGGCTTAGCGGGGGAACCCCGTTTTGCAGGGGTCTTCCCCATCTGAAGACCCTACTGCTTGACCTTCACCGCCGGATTGGCGGCGGCAAAGTCGGCGATCATCTGCATGGCGGACTCCCGCAGATTGTTGGGGCCCACGATGGTGATTTTGAATTGCTCGGCCCGACGCTTCGCCTTGTCGGCGTCGCGCTTGGCTTTCTCGTCTCCGATGCGCTCCAGGTGGGTCAGCCAGTCAAACTCGGCGACCTCGACGTACTGCTGTGCAATGGCTTCGGTCCACGGCAGCCCGGTTAGCAGCTCGGTCATCGGCATCGAGCGGAGCAGCTCCGCCGCGAGCTGGCCTGCGGGGAGTTCCTGCGGAGTGCCCCGGTCGTAGGTCAGGATGAGCCGCATGTGCTTGCCCACAGCAGCGCTGCATGGATGGATGCTGCACGGCAGCACACGATCGCGCACGCACTCAACCACGCTCGGGTGGGGCGTTGAGCCTTCGGGGAAACCGTGCGCGATCCACCGCTGCATGATCTCCAGGCGGTGATGCGCGTCGATCATCTCGTAGCGGCTTTTCCACTGCGACTCGAATAGCGCCCACAGTGCCTTCTGCGCCGTGTCCAGGTCGTGACGTGTCGGCGGTCGGCGGTCGGAGACTTCGCCCGCAAAGAACTCAAACAGCAGCCACAGGTGCAGGCCGGTCGCGACCACGCCATCACGGTCGCTGTCGTCGTACGGTCGCACCATGCCGGCCTTGATGATGCCGTAGCGCAGCATGCTGGCTGCGGTGGCCTCTAGCTCGGCGGCTGACAGGTGATTGGGGTTCACCGGAGCGGGCCGAATCTGGTCGAGCGGGATGCGGTAGGGCTTTAGCAGTTGGTACTCGAGCAGTGCAGAGAGCTGCTCTTTGGGGTCGCCCTGCTTCGAGGCTTTGCGCTTAGCGGCCATTGATCTGCTTCTCCTCTTCGGACCAAGCGCTAAACTCTTGCCAGCCGTCTGCGCAGCGCTTGCACGATGGGCACTCGCCGCACCCGATTCCCCATGCGTTCCGTTTCGACTGGCCGTTGTGCGGGCAACTCCGCGTTACTTCGAGCAGCGTGGACAAATGGCCCCGCGTGTGGGCCATCGCGAAGATCTCCGCCTTGGTGTGATCGAACAGGGGCGAGCACAGCCCGATCTGCCGATTGAGCCCGAGCGACAAGGTGCGCTCCGCCGATTCCAGGAAGGCCCGCGTGCAGTCCGGCGATCGGGAGTTTGTAAACCCGGTCCATATCTCCGTGGCACCGCGTTCATGCGCGAGCGCACCGGCCACCGATAGAAACGTCAGGTTGCGCAGCGGCTCAACATCCAGCTCGTGAGGCGTCGGGCCTGGTACTGCGCCCGCAAGCTCCAGGTAGGTGAACCGCAGCTTCATCAGGTCGGCGATCTTCACCGCTGCCGCCACCTCGCGGTGCTGCTGTCCGTAGTCAAACGTGACTGCCGAAACCTGCCCGCACTGCTCTTTGGCTAGCAGCAGCGAGACAAAGGAATCCTGCCCACCGGACAGGATGACGAGCGCTGAGCGCTGAGAAACTTGGCAAAGCATGGAGTGCTTTATAACGGCACCCTGGGCGAAGGGTCTAGGATCTTGGTTGCCGTGACGTGCAGCGGGCGACCCACATCGAGGCTGCCTGTGCAAAAGAACGTCGTCGACTCTGCGGCGGCATCCTTGACGCCACGCGAGCACATGCAGCTATGCCGAGCCCGAATGATCACCATCGCTCCGTCTGCGATAGCGACTTCCATCAGCGCATGGGCCACGCATTCACCGATCCGTTCCTGCATGGTGAACCGCTCGGCGTACAGTCGCACCACGCGGATCATCTTCGACAGCCCCACCACACGCCGCTGTCCAAGCTCGTCGCGTGACGGCACATAGGCAACCTTTGCGACTCCAGTGAACGGCAGGCAGTGATGCTCGCACAGGGAGCTGAAGTGGATCGGTCGCACTGCGATGATGCCGGTCCCGCCATGTCGAGACAGCGACTGCGGGCTGTCCACGGAAAAACGCGGCTGAAGGATCTCCTCGACCCGCCCGGCATATCCGGCGGTCATCTCGCGCATCGCCTTGACGTAGCGCTCTGCCGTCTCATCGAGCAGGTCTTCGGGTAGGCCCAGCTCTCTCAAAAACACTCGTACTGCGTCGGTCATAGTTGGAACTCCTTTAGGGTAGCCCCAACATCTTGTGCAGTTGCACCCCCAAATACCAAGAGGGATGGCTGCGCACCCATTCGATTGCCGCGAGTAGGTTTGCTGCGCTCCGCTGCGGATCGGGAACCGCCATCGGCTGCACGCTGTACCGTCGAAACTCAGTCGGCGGCAAATCGTACGGCCAGAGCTGCGGCACCACCAGTTTGAGCTCGTCGCCCTTGCGCACCACTAGCTTCGCACCGCTCTTTGGGCTCACCGTCACCCAATCGAACTCGCATGGCAGCGGCAGCGAACCGTTGGTTTCGAGCGCGACGTAAAACCCCGCATCGCGCAGGCCATCGACCAGATCCCCCTCGACCTGTAGCAGCGGCTCGCCGCCGGTCAGCACCACCATTGCGTGCTGCGCTTTGCCACCTCTCACCGGCCCGCCACCGGCTTCCCAGGCTGCGCAGATCGCAGACACCAGCTCGGCCCGAGTGAAAGCCCCACCACCAGGCCCGTCTGTGCCCACAAACTGCGTGTCGCAAAACTGACACACCGCCCGATCGCGGTCAGCTTCCCGGCCTGTCCAGAGGTTGCAGCCCGCAAACCGGCAGAACACCGCTGCTCGGCCTGCGTGCGCTCCCTCGCCTTGCAAAGTGACGAAGACCTCCTTGACGAAGTACCGTCTCATGTTGCCTCGGCCCAGCAGTTGGGAGTCTCCCAGACCCTCACTTTGACGACATCTACGTGCTCGATGTCGGTGAGCAGTTCCCTCGACTTGCGCAGCAGATACCACGCCAAGTTTTCCACGCTGGGCGCACAGGGCAGAACGTACAGCTTTTGATGCTGGTCTTTGCGGAGGTGCGCGATCAACTCCACGTCGGTCTGATGAAGGATCACGCCATGGTCCCAATGCTTGTCGATCCAAGCTCCGATTCGGTGCTTGATCGCGCCAAAGTCGATGACGACCCCGACGTGATCGAGCACCGCCGCTGAGCACACGATCTCCGCCTTGTAGCGGTGGCCATGCAAGCTGGCGCACTTGCCCTTGTGATTCGGCAGCCGGTGCGCGCTATCGAACTCGAGCGCTCGCATGCAGTGCTGCCGTCCGCGTATCGGACGTCGGGGTGAGGTTGGTACAGCGTCGCTGTCTGGGGGTCGGCTTATGGGGGGTCGTGATGGGGTTTCGCTAAGGACTTGCATGCCCCAAAGCATAGCGAACACCGCAAAACTTCGCTGAGGCAGAACTTGACAAAGCTGCAAATTCTGCGGTGGTTCAACCAGTCTTGGCGAGCCCTGCGTTTCGGGCTTTCGCCATCTGTTCTAATGCGCGCCGCGCTGCGATTTTTGCGGCTTTCATATCGGCATAGCCGCTTGCGGCGCGGTACGAATTAGGGTTGTCAAAGTCGATTTTCTGCGCGTTCCGATTTGACACCGTGTAGCCGAACGTCGTCCGATGGGTGTCATTGAACGCTCTCACGTCGAATCCATTATCTATCAATTGCTCAATGAGATTGGATTCATCCTTTCGTATCGTCCTCCATTCTGGCTTATCCATGTCCTTTGTACCTTTCTCTTTTCTCACATGGGCGCTTTAGACAACCGTGCGCTAAATGCGCTCGCTCCAACCGGGAACCGTCGTGGTCGGGATGCCATGCTCTGACCACAAGCGCAGCACATGCGGGTTGTCATCCCAGGCATGCACGACTTGGTAGTCACGCAGGATGTCCGCCAGCATGTCCCGCTTGACCTCGTAGTCTGGGCGCGCATCGTGGTTGGCCCGCATGTGCAACTCCTCCGATGGGACTTCGTGCAGCGCGAGCCACCAGGCCGTGTGGTGCCGGTAGCGATGCTTGCGAGCGGTCACGATGAGGATCGTGTGACCTTCGAGTTGCGCCTGGTGAACCGCGTCGATTACGTGCCGGTGTGGCGGGCAGTCGACCGAGGCCAGGTGAAACGCATCGAAGTCCTTGCTCGGGCCGTGCAGTAAATGCCTGATGCCTTGGACGTCGACAAGCGTGCCGTCCATGTCGAAGATCACTGCTGTTGGTTTGTGTGTCATGGGCGGTTTTGTCTAAAGCGCCCTAGAGCTTGTCTAAAGCGCTCAAAAAATTAGGCGTTTCGTCTGAGCTAGTTCCGCGATTTGTTGTCGCGCTGGCGCATGGTTGTCTAAATCCCTTTAGATATCTTACTGCGGTGGGCTTACTTCGACCGCCGCGCCGAGACGATGGTCACTACTGGCTCGCCGACAATCCGCACGCGATGACCGCCCGGTGATGCCTTTTGCCCTTCCATGATGAGCCGCTCCAACTCTTGAACTGCTTCGCGAGCGGTCTGGTCGTGAATCTTGTCCGCCGTCCAGCCCTCTCCATACGGTCCGATGTTTTGAACCTCGATGGTGACAACCACGTTTGCACTCGCTTTGAACTCGGTCTTTTCGGCCATTGTGTCTCCTCTGTGTGTCTAAGGCGTTTTAGACGCCCTTGTTGGTGGTCTGGTCCCGAATGACATACCCAGCTTCCGCCCACATCTCGGTCCAGTGGGCCTTGTAGCCAAGCCAGCACTCATCGCACAGCCATCGTGGGCGGTTTGGGTCCGGTCCTGTGCCGTCCCAATGGTAGGCCGTCATCGCGGCACGCTTTTCGGCTTGCTGCGAGTCGCATGGGCCTTCAAACCCCTCGCATGCGTGCTGCTGGGCGCTGCGCTCATCGAGCGCCCAGCACTCCGAGCAGAAGATCCCAGCGTAGACACCCTTCACAAACCGCTCGCTGCCCCCTGCGATCTTGCCGCTGGTCGCACATCGGCGGCAGTAGCAGCGCCCGTACACCTTGCGGGCGACTGACATTTGCTGCTTAGTCAGCATCTACTCGTCTCCTTGGTCCGGCAGCACGTAGCGCCCGTATTCACAGCATGTTTCCCTGTGCGCAGGTTGGCCATCTGACCTTGTTACCAGCCTGGTCACATGGCCATCCCTTTGCTCGTGGCCATCCAGCGCCAGGGCACATTTTGATGAGCAATCGGTGCACCGTCGGCTCGCCATTTGCATCTTCAACGATCCACCATCCACCGTTGAATGAGTGACTGCGAAACGCACCGTCGGTGATTTCGCGCATCCGTGGGTTGAGCTCGCGAAGAATCTCCTGCACCGACCACCCAAAATCAGAAGCCACCGTCTCAAGTGCCATGCCCAGATACACGCTAAGCTGCCCATCTAGTTCATCGGGTAGCCATATGCCTAACGTCGTCTCTCGCGGTGGCCCCCACCAGCGCAGGCGCACCTCGGGGCTTTGAGGCGTTTTTGACGACCATCGGTACTTGGTTAGCCAGGCATGCACCATGTCCAACGTCAGCCCTTGGAACTCGTCAAGCTCGTGAATTTTCATCTCTGTCGCGCTCACCGTAAAAAAGCGCCCCTACTCACAACCGGCAACACGCCGGACCATCATGGCTGACCCATCTCCAGACGCAGCGACACAGGCCTGAAAGTATGGTTCAGGCTTTCGGGGCAGAGAGTGCGCTAGGGACAGGCAGCTCGGGCGGTCGCATGCGACCAAGTACCGCTGGTCTATCCGTTGCGCTGGTGGAGTGGGAAGGACTCGAACCTTCCGCAGCACGGTTCGCGACTCCGTGCCTTGCAGCCAGCTACACCCCGGTGTTTCTACCGGCGGCACTCGATGTGCTGTGCCGGTCGGACGTTGTGCGCCTTGCGATAGGCCGTTGCGCATCCGAGCAGCACCGCCATCCCGAGCACGATGGCCTGGCTCCACTTGTAGGCCCGCCTGGTCTGCTCGATCTGCATGTCGAGCTCGTCCAAATACTGACGGCTAAACATGCGCTTCCTCCCATCGCAGCAGATCCGCCAGTTTCTGCGACAGATCCTGGTGACGCTTGAAGTAGCGGTCCTTCTCTCGGCGAAGCTGCGCGACAAGCTGCGTCAGCTCTACTTCGCGCCGGATTGCTTCGTCGTACTTCACGCGGAGCTGCTCCAGCCCCAACCGCATCGTTTCGAGTTCGTCGTCCATTGCTCTCGTCCTGGTAGGGGGTTAGTCGGCGCGTCGTGCTGCTGGCCCGCGCCGTAGCCTGTTCGATAGCATCGTTTCACCCGAGCGCTTGAGGAGGCCCGGCTGAGTGGTCGAATCCACACCACCGCAGTCAATGCCAGCTTGGTCGTGCGATTGCGCCAAGCCGACGGAATCCGCCGAGTGAATGGAGCCGCTCAGTATGGCGAGCGGAAAAGCGCGGACCATCTACCGCGCCCATAATCAATTTGCTACGCCGGTCAGGTCAGCACGGTGTCCGCTTTGAGAGCGTAGTATTCAGTACGCCCAAGCGGCTGCCCGTCGTCCAATCCTATAAATCGGCAGGTGCATTGTTTTGTCACTACCCTGCCGTTGAGTTCATAAGTGGGATAACCGTTGCCGCTGTGCCAGCAGCCATGGCTATCCATAATTACCCGACGAGAGCGCGGTGCCGAGTTCATGTCGCTAATGCTAGCCATCTGTCTATCTCTCCGTGTTCCATTGTTACCCGACGGCATCCGTCAGGCTGAATGGAGCCTCCCGAGATTGGGCGGGAGGAAAAGCGCTGTCCCATCTACAGCGCCCAAAGTGCCAGCGCCTGGAGTCGAACCAGGCTATCCCACCGAATGGGCGCGGCTACGACAGCAAATCGACCAGCTCGATCTCTGCGTGCTTGGCAAACCACTCGCGGAACAGGTCGAGCAGTTGGTTGCTGTCGTCTACTTCGCTGAATGCGTCGAGGTCGCAGCGGCACCCATCAAACACCTTCGTAGCGACAGGCGGCCAGCATCCATCGACCCAATCAAGATTCGGCTCATCGCTTCCGAAGTCTGCACGGAACGCATCCACGCACTCCTTCGCGTAGGCACTCATCGCATCGGTCAGGCCGGATGCGTACAGCCAGCGGGAATTTTCCTCGGTCTTGTAGTGGATGCCGAGGTTTTCGACCTTGAAGCTTCCGGTGTCTCCGATGAGTGGTTCTGCTTGCGTCGTCATGTGTTTCGCTCCGTGTGTGAAAAGAAATAATGCGCGCAGACTTGCAGAGCAATAATTATTTTCAGAAAAGCGACAACGCCGAGGCTGTTGATTTTTGCTTACGGTGGTTTGAGCCGCATCCAGAACGGTGCGGCTTGCTGCGAAAGGCGTAAGGGCGGGGCTTAGTCGTTCATCACAAGGCCGACGGCATCGAGCGCTTCGTCCTCGACGGATGCGGCTGCGCCATTCGGTGCTGGCTGCTGCGCACCGATCGCATGCAGCGCACTGCGGATCGCATTGGCGACGTTGCGATCATCGGGGAGACACACTGCCGAACCGCCGTCGTACAGCCGCTGCTTTAACGCCGGAATCATCTGCGACACAATGTCCTCGACCGTGTGCCGATCGGCCAGAAGCTGCCGCATGATCTGCGGGAGCGACTTCGGCATCATCACCGGCATCATATGCACTGCCGTCGAGTGGTTTGGCGGCACCCACTGCGCTTCGGAGTCCTTGATCAACATCTGTAGGCTCCAAAAGTCTGGATTGTCGTGCAGCGGCATCACCACCGGGATCTCGCAGCGCTCGGCTTCGGCAATCTCTCCGAGCGAGCCCTGCGAGTTTTCGTATCCTGGCAACACCAACACGAAGTCGCAGCGCCGCAGCAGCTCCTTCGTCCCTTCGAGCCAAAACGCATCGCTTTCGGTCCCGTGCATCTTGGCACCGATCGCATGGGGGACGAGCGGCATGGCCCCCATGCTTGCGATCTGGCGTCCGGCGGCTTCGGCGCGATGGACGTTCTCCGCGATCATCCAGCCGTCCTTGGCTCGAAACGGACCGGCCACGTACACCACCGGCATCCCGTTTTCGCTGCTCGGTGGCTGGCTTTTGATGAGCTGACGACGGACAAGATGCACCGCTAGGCCGATCGGGCAGTGGGCGGCGTGGTTAAACCAATAGGTGGCCGGGTTGAAAGCACCGCCACACACAGAACACTGGTTCAAATCGCGCAGGGCATCGCGTAACGCGGCAGCCGCATGTCCCCATGCCTGATAGGTGTCTAGGCGGTTCAGTAGCCGTTTGGACGCGGGTGCGGCGGATGTCTTGGTGTCGCCTGCTTTCTCGCTGAACTTGGTCTTATCGGTCACGTTGGGTCTTCTTTCGTGGTCCATGCGCTCACCAGCTTGGCAACCGTGGGCCATAGCGGGCTAGCGTGGGTCAGCGCTTCGAGCGCCATCGAGAGCCGCCACCATTCCGTGGGTGTGGTCGGCGGGTAGGTGGTGATGTGTTCGATCTCGGCCTCGGCCAACGCTTCGGTCGGAGTTATCCAAAGAGTCACTCCGCACTCCTCGCAGTGCTCCCATGTGTCGCTGGGCGATGAGCTGCGATCTCGAATGGACTCCAGGCGCAGCGCCGCAATGCACGGCGGGCAGTACGCTTCGCCCTCGTCGAAAGTCGGCTTCAACTCTCGACACAAGTCCATCAGCAGCGGGGCCTTGGCTCGGCCCGCGATCTGCGCCTTCAGGTCGTCAATCTGGGCGATGGAGATCATAGTGCGTCCGGTCCCGGCACTGTCACTTCGGTTTCATCCGGCGGCGCGCAAGGCTCGCACAGCGTTGCGTCCCATCGACGCTCGGAACCTTCGTAATGCACGATGAATGCCAGGATCTGCGCGGGTTCCCCGTGTCGTGGCGTCTGGTTGGATTCTTTCATGCGGACCCAGCCGGTGTGGCGAGCGGTCAGCAGGCTGTCACGCTCAGCGACTAGCGCCAACACTGCCTCTTCATCGGTCTGGCCTTCGTGCTCACCGAGAGCTTTGGCGATAGCTTCAATCTCGCCGTGCTTTTGCAACAAGCTTTCTTTGTAATGCTTGGAAATACCTTTCAATTCCAGCACTTCGAGGCGCAGCACGACGCACTCGCCTTTCAGTCTCTCCACCTCTGCGTTACAAACTCGACGTGCAGCAGCGAGAAGTGTTTCGCCCTTCCGTTGCCCCAGCTCAAACCCAAGTTCGGCAACGTCCACTTTGCGTGCGCTCTTCTCTGTATCCAATTCGGCGCGCAGCAGCGTCACTTCGTCGCGCAGCGAGTCGCGCTCAACCCGCAGTTGGTCGCGCTGCTCGCGTGCTGTATCGAGATCGCGGTCGGCGCGGGTGATTGCGTCGTTCAGCGTCTCACCAGGCAGACACGCATTGCGCCGGGCTTTTTCGAGTTCCTCGAAGTACGCACGCGATTCTGCTTCCGATTCGGTCAGCAGTTGGCTCAGACGAGTCGCTTCGTCTTGCATGTGTTCCACGACCCGATCGTGATGCGCCTGGAGTGCTTCAAGCGTTGGTGGATTGCAGGGCTTGCAGTGTCCGAAGCTCCAAACCTCTACGACCTTTGACCCCAAAAACCGAATTCCGTATTGAGAGCCCTCGACGTCGACTTCCACGACCTGAGCTGCTTGTTTCCAGTCCTTGGCTACCCACTCCCCAACGGAGACAGGGTGATTTCTGGTTGTCGACTCGCTCTTCGGAGTCGTCGCACTCTGCGCCTTCAGCCGATCCACTTCGATCTGAGCAAAGTCGGCTCTCTGAATCGAGGCCCGCCATTTCTCCTGAAGCGCCGCCACTTCCTCCCGCAGTTTGGTATTCGCGTTCCGCAGCTCGTCGTTCTCGATGAGCTGGTCGCGTGGAGCAACGACCAACTGACCAATCGCTGCTCGCTCCGCCGTGTCTGCGAGCTGCTGCTGGAGCGTATTCACCAACCCGCGTAACTTGATGATCTGTTCCGACGGGACCATTCCCCCTTCGCAGAGTTCCATGGCCGCCTCATACAGCCGCAGTGTGTTGCGGTTTGCTTGCAGATTCTTCATGTGTTCACTGAGCCATCGATTTAGCGCTTCGTCGATGGACTCGCCCTGCTTCGAGCCAAGCCGGTGCAGCACCTTTTCCGTGGACTGGCTCCATGTTGCGATTGCCTGGCGGGAATTTTCGAGCTCGACGTTCAGAGTATCGACCTCTACGCGCAAAAACTTGATCTGCTCAGCCGGGTTCTTGCCCTCGTCTTCGTGGCACAGTGCCAGCGCTTCGTCGTACGCCTTCGAAACGATGTTCAGCTTTGTCGTCGCGTGTGTGGCTTCGACTTGAGCTTGCTGCAATTTCACGCGGAGCGCGTTCTGTTGTTCCTCTGCGTCGACCGCTGACAGCTTTTCAACAAACACAGAGGTGTTTTTCAGCCGTGCCAGTTCCATCATGACCCGTCGAGCAGCGTCATAAACTGTCTCGGTCGGCGTTTTTCGAATCAGGACCGCACCCACTTCCTCCAGGCGCTTCACATGCGCTGCAAGCTCTTGGCCGTGCTCGACGATCATCCGTTGCTTCATCTTCGTCTCTTGCCGAACGATCTCGGCGAATCCCATCATCTCTGCCTTGCGCATCGTCTGCTTCCTCTCTCGGTTTTAGGTTTCTGGAAACTCACGCACGCGGAGCTGCTCGGGCCACTCCGCCATGTCATCGCCCTTAGTCGCTGTCACTGGCCCCCATCCGCTGCCGCTCCGCAGCGTAGGGTTTGACCCGAACTGCTTGACGAACACCGGGGTCTTCGCCGCCTTGCACTGCTCGACCACTTGAGTCGCCCAGGCCGGATTAAATGGCCGTGCGCCGGTACCGCTTTCCCCTCCGACGATGAGCCAGTCGATGAAGCGCGCATTCGCGTGAACCAGTTTTTGCGGCTCTCGCTTGGCGAAGGCACCGGCCTTCAGTGCATCCTCTGGCGTCTTATACTGAGCGTCCCACGACCAATGCACCGGCCACAGCCACTCTTCAAAATCCACGGCCTCTAGCGCTGGCTCGTAGCTGACAAACCGGATCTTAGACGGTAGCATCACCAGGTGGGGAAGTCGCTTCTCTGCCTGCTCTTGGTTTTCGACGGTGGTTCCAAGCCAGATGTTCGACGGCAAACGGAGCATGCTCTTGTCTGGCATTCCCCATCGGTCCATCAGCATGCGCTTCATGTTCTCGGGCCGCTTGGTGAGGAGCAGCCAGTCAAGACTCGGCGTGGCTTCAATCAGCGCCCACAGCCGATCTCTGGCTTCCATCACCCGCGCCGCGTCCGGCCCCTGGTAGTCTTCAAAGACATCGGCCATCGACGCGCAGAACACCCGCTCGCGCACGCCCTTGTCTGCTGCTCGTTTGTTCCACAGCAGCGGCTTACGCCACAGTGCTTCCGACGCAATCTTCCGCTCCGCATCCTGCCCCCACACTGGCATCCGCAGCCGACCCGTCGCAAACTTCTCGGCGTAGCAGTTCTTGCAACCGGGGCTCACCTTCACACAGCCCCACCACGGGTTGAAGGTGTGATTCGTCCAAGCGATCTTTGAGTTCTCCATCGTCCTGTGCCTCTAGCTTTCTCGTCTCTGCCATGATGGTTCCGGGTTTGACGCCGACGAAGTGCTCGATGTTGGCGAGAAAATGAGCTGCTATTCGCTGCTGACCCGGTTTCCATCAGGGCGATGTAGCCGCGTGTCGTTTTCAGATCTGCGGCCAATTCGTGTTGCTTCATCCGCGCAGCCTTGCGGAATTTCTGAATAACGCGCCCCATCAAACGGTAGTAGGGGTTGGTGTTGCCGCTCATGACAGCGCCTTCCGTACCTGTCGTTTGGCAGTTATCACCGCATCCGATTCGGAATACAGCGTTCCCACCTTGCGCAGCTCCTTGCGGTACGCCGTGATTACCACGCTCAACTCGCGCCAGTCATACAACGCAAAGTCGATTAGCCAGTTCACCCGGACTTCTTGCGCTCTCACATAAGCGTACGACGATTTGCCCACTGATTTTGGGATAGCACCAAAATTGGTGGTGATTTCGCCGCTTGACCACAGCTTGATCACTACGTCGTCGGCAGTCCGTCGAGTTGCGACGACGTGTTTTGGGCGCTCGTTACAGGTACACATTGACCCTCTGTTTTGTCTAAATTGCAGTCGTTTAGACACGCAAAGCGGGCGGCATTCCTGGCACCTCTGGAATGCCCTGCCCAGCGCTCGTTCCGCGATGTCGCCGTGCAAATGCAGCTCGCCCGCGCACCACACCCAGGCTTGCCGCCCAGCTTCCCTTGTCGTGCTTGCGCTGCGAGCGCAGCCAGTTGCGCCACGCTCGGCGTCCGTTCGCACCGGGCCACAGCTCGATTTGGCCGTCGCCGCCGCAGATCGGCTTGGGCCATTCCACAATGTTGACGCCAAGCCCGTAGACAGCTCGCTCTACGAAGGCGATGGCTCCCGCTGGAATCGTCCGGCCATCCTTGGTCCGGTGCTCTGGGAGCGGTTCCAAACCGGACACCGGAACCGCTGGCTGCTGTCCGGCTTCCCATTCCTGGCAGTGCTGCTTGTGCAGCGCTCGCTCCGCTTCTGTGGAGCATTCTGGGTCTGGCGAAAACTTGCGCGGGTCGCCACCGAGAAAGCTCCCATAACTAAGATCGGGTTCTAGCTGGCAGGCTTGGCAGCCGTGACATCGGATCGTCGTGCGCATTGAGTGCTCCTGTGTGTGGTCGCAGTTACTTGTTCGCGGGGCACTCGCCAGCGCACTTGCTGTCCTGAGTGCTGCCGCAGTCGCCGCAAGCGTCGGAATAGGACTCCGTTGGCGCTGGCTTCGGCCCTGTTCGCGGCCACCAGCTTCGCTCTGCTAACCACTGCTCGGCCTTTGTGACCGCTTCCGTGGCTTCTGCGGCAAGCTTCTCGGATGCAAACTTCACGTCGTCTGTCTGGTGCGTGTTCAGCACCTTCAGCAGATCCAACGTGTGTTCCTTGGCTTCAACGACTTCGCTGATGTAGTCGCGTGCAAACTGCAACATGCTCACGGTGCTGAGTTCTGTCGGAAGCGGTGGGACCGGCACTTGCGACAGCTCCCATAGCACCGACAGCACCTTGTTTCGCACCGATGCCGGTAAACAGATCGACTTCATGATCGCTCCGCATTCCGCTGTTTCCGCATCTCGTCGTGTTCCCGCCACAGTAGATGCGCGTCAAAGGCTCGTGCATGGTCCTCTGATAGCCAGTCGTAGCCCATCAGCCGAGCCGCTTGAGCTGTGTGCTCATAGCAGAGATAGCCGCCTGTTCCATCACCCCAATCTTCGTCGGTGCATCCGATGCTTGGTTTTCCGCATTCACCACGGCAACACGCATGAGAGTTTCCGTGCTTGCTCGGTTTGACGCCAAGTCCATCGCAGAACTGCTCAGGAGATTGCACTGTGCTGTCAAGATATCGGTCGCACGCTTTGCAGCCAGGGCACGGCTTAATCCGTTCACCGACGCGCCACAGGCGACCAAATGGGTCATCCTGACCTGGAACGCCGGTTGATTTGAATAGACGGCGCAGACGCTTTCGCATGGATTGACTCATGCCAACCAACGTCGGTGCCCAATACAATCCGAGCTTGAACCGTTCGACCGACTTCGGTGAGCACCGACTGCCAACCTTCGTGACGATCATTTCTCTGACCAATCCCCGCCCCACACAAAGTGCTGGGCAGAAGCGTATGCAGTCCCGTTGAATCCGCAGCCCTTCGCGCACTCCCCATGCAGGCGAGGCCAGCGCTTGCGGATCGCGTGCGGCTGCATGGTCAGGGCTGCCTGCTCGTCAAACTCGATGCCGTGGTCACAGGTCGGTGCCTGTGGCGCGTCGTCCGTGTCGATATACTCAGCAATCAATTTTTGGATTCGCTTCTGCGACCGTGCGATCGTGCGCCGCTCGGCCCGAATCAAGCCTTCCGCCCACAGCCGATCGAGCAGCTCCGCGTTGGCTCGACACCACTCGATGACCTTGCGCTTTTCCTCCCGCGAGGTATCGATCCAAGCCTTCTCTAGCTTGTCCGAAATTGCCTCGACGACTTCCGACGGAGGTCGATTCTCAATGTCCGGCTCTTTGCCCTCGTTCCAGCTTTCGGCCAAGAACTTCATCGGTGCGCCATCGGGCAGCCACACACGAATGCACACGTACTGCTTTGTAGGGTCGAACAGGTTCCCGTTATGGGTGTAGCTGTCGACCGATACCGAACGCTCTGGAGAGTAGCTCATCGTCCCATCCCTTTCCTATGCGACCAGTTCTGCCTTTGGTCGCTTCATGATTGCGAGGTGGGCATCCCGCCCTGGCCGTAGCTGCGCCGTCACCTTGACCCGCTTCCCCAACAGCTCATGCAGGCGACCCCTGTCTCCGACTGGCATGCTTTGGAGCAGCGCGCTTGGCACCGTGCCCCATGCCATCCAGTAGCCTACCGGCGTGGTGATCTTGATGGTCCACCGATACTGGGTCGAGCCGTACGGTCCGTCCTCGCTTTTGGCCGACACCACCACCCCGGCAAACGTCTGCTTTGCCGCTCGTTCGATGGGAACCGTCATCGGCGGCAGCTCAGCGGGCGCTGCGGCCCGGCCCTGTTCCTCTGCGTAGATCTTCAGCGCCAGCTCCACGGCCTTTGGCGACAGCTCGCAGTAGGCTTGGAAGCGTGCCGACAGGTCACACAAAATGGAGTGCCGGCCTTCCGCAAGCGCTTCCCGTAGCCCTGGGTGCTCGGCAAGGAATCGCTCCCGAGCCGTTGTGTTGAGCTTGGCGCGAGCCTTGCTTTTGGCTGCGCGCTTGGCGCGGTCCCGCTGCAACTCGAATGCGCTCAGGTCGACCATCAGGCCGTACTTCTCGGCGCAGTTGTGACCGATGTGGATGTGCTCACCGCTCGCGGTATGCTTCCAGACCTCGCCGGTTTTATACGGCGTTCCGCAGACCGAGCACTTGCCGAGCCCGCCGACCGTCGCAAACTTCGCACCGCTTGCCCGCAGATCCATCACAACATCGATGTTGATGGGCGGCACCGGCCACCCGTCCTCGATGGTTTCAAGTTGGTAGGCAACTACAAACTCGTAGTCACCGGGGACGATGGCGGAGGGTCGGTGAATGTCGCTGCGCTGGGTCACGCCAAATGAATAATGCGCGCAGCAATTTAGCGCAACATTTATTTTTGCCGCTGCGCGATCCTGCCGACGTTTATTGCCCGCACTCCTCGGTGTCCACGCCACCGGCCTGACAAATGAAGGCCACATCCGCAGCGCTGAATCGGCGCGGTACCGGGCGCTGGTCGAGCTGCGAGCCGGACATCAGCACATCGGGCCCCGGTGCCAAGTGGTCGGGGTTTCCAAGGACGTGTCCCAGCTCGTGCTTGATCACTCCATCGGCGGCAACCGCTGCCCCCAAATCGGCAACCGGGCGAGCTGCGCGGTTACAGACGTGGATCGTTCTGTATTCGCTTTGCAGCACGTACGCCACGGTCGCTGGCGAGCAGCTTCGACAAATGCACTTCTCGACCACTTCTACCGCAATCCATTGCCCCCACACAGGCTGCTCTGTCACGGTCAGTCCAAACTGCGCGGCACCTTCCCGCAGTGCGCGCACCACTTCGCTTTTGGGAATCGGCACCAGCTCGCCGACAGTTACCTGAATCTGCGTGCCTGGCTTCCATCGCTGCCCAGTGGGGCTTCCAGCTCCGCAAGCAATGGAGAGCGCGGTCAGTGTGGCAAGGGCTCGTAGGTGTAGCGACATGAACGCCAATCCTACAGAAAAGCGAAGGCCCGCGAGCCGATGCGTGCTCGCGGGCCTTCATGTGCCGCTTGGGTGCCAACGGCACATTTAGGAGCGACCTCACGCTAGGTCAGGCCGCTCAGGAGTGCAAGAGGGTTCAGTTGCCGCGCTTCCACAGGTTGTAGGGCAGCGCCACCAGCTTATACAGATTCCCTTGCTCAGCAGGACCGGCGGCAGCAGGCGAGGAAACCGGCTCCTTGACGAGTTCAAGGGCGTAGACCTCGACCGTGCTTTTGCCAGCCGCCCAGACCTTCTTAGGGTTCACATTGGTCTGGTCTGTCTTCTCTTCGTACCAGCAGCCCTGGTACTTGAGATAGCCGCGCTTCGTCTGCGGCACGTCCTTCGGCGCAATTCGAATCAGTTGAGAGTTGTCCTTTGAGACGACTCCTTTCAGTTCTTCGATGTCTGTTTGCAGTACCAATGCCGTTCCGCAGTCGGACATTGCGTTGACCATAGGCGCGGTGTTCACCCCGCCCGAGGTTCCGGCGCATCCGCCGGACAGTAGTGCAAACAGAGCTAGGTACTTGATGGACGATTTCATTCTGGGATCTCCTCCTGTTGAGGCTCGGGTATATCACGCCGAGCTTTGACGGGAAGCGCCCAGATTTCTCAGCGACCCTGCCGCAAGTCCAGCAGCGCCGCCGTCCCCCACAGTAGAGGACACATTCCTAAGCCTATCAGTTGGTACAGCACGTTGTTTCTCGTCGGCATCAACGCCGATGTGTTGGCCCCCATAAAAGACAAAAGCCGAGTGGGATGGGTCCACTCGGCTTCTGCCTTCAGTCGTGTCTTGGTGAGCGACGACTTGACAGACACTACTCGCGCTCTGTGCGCTGGTCAAGCCCCGCTGAGCAGTCTGTATGTGAGCAGCGGCCCACAGGCGAGCGCATGCACCAGCATCCACATGCCGATCATCAGAAAGCACAGCCGGAACAGGAGGGCGGTAGCTTTCGGTATTCCACCGAGCCGATTCGACACAAGCGCTGCGCTGGTGAGGCTTGCGAGCACCAGCGATAGAGTTCGGAGTACCAGTAGCCAAGTCGGGCTTGCGCTCCAGACCTCCGCCAGTACCGCAAAGTGATGGTTCATTTCTAGTAGCACCGGGCTCATGCTCTCTCTCCTCGTTCCCCTCGGTATTGCGCACCGAGTTTTTGGAGCACATCGGCCAGTATCAGCCGATGGCATCGAGTTCCGACAAACGCCAGATCGCAGTAGCAACAGAGCGTCACTTCCTCCCGCGCAAGTAGCTCCAGCCACTGCGGACGGTTCGCTCGGTAGCTGGCGCGCAGCTCGGCCAAGTACGCCTGCTCGTACGCTTCCCAGCTTTCCGGTGTCTCTTTGCCAGCGCGGCGTGCGCTGATTACCGGAAGCAGAATCGACCAGGATGGCGCGAGCAGTAGGCCCACTCCTTTGCCTGACTTGCGGGTCACGTCGAGCCGGTCAGCTCCCCCGTAGTCGACCCGCGCCGTGTAGAGGATCATTTCGGCTCACCAGCCAGATACCCGCGTAACGTCAGAAACAGCAGGTTGCTGCGATGCCGCTGCTGTACCTCCACCATCGGATTGTCGATGGTCACTGGCTTCTCGGGTACGCCGACAAACATTCCGCTTTCAAACCGCACGAGGTAAATCGCGCACTGCACCTCGTCGTGGCAGTAGAGAAACGGCTTGCCGTCCCTTTGAATCACCCACTGGCCAAACTCCACCTCCTTGACATCGGGCGGTCTGAGCTCGTCACGGAATCGCGCAACAAACTGTTGGCCCATACAGAGCCCCCTTGCCAGCAGCTCCTGAGTGACTTGCTCTACGGTCAGTTGTTCAACGGATGCGGTGCGATGCGCGTTCATGGTTTTCCCTCGATTGCACAGCCAAGCTGCGCGTCAGTGAGCAACCTCAATCCCACTTCTAGCACCTCGACGGCGGCTTCGTCGTTCAGCGCGTCAAGCACCTTGTGCAGCAGGTGCCGCTGATGGGCGAAGATCATCGCTTCTGTTTCTTCCCGTGGGCGCAGCGTCCGCTTGCTGGCTGGGAAGCGATACGGAAGCTGATACGTGTCTGTCACCCAGCGGTGACATTCGGTGCAGAGCGGCACCGTAAGCAGGTCGCTGGTCTTGCGACTCACAGCGCGTGGGCCTTCGTGGTCGGCTTCGGTGGGATACTGCTGAGCTCTGCCGATGGCGGCGCAGTTAAAACAGGCGTGCGTCCGTATAAACGCCTTGTAGCGCTCACTGCGCTTGGCCGGTAGCGGCTTCTCGATTGGCGCTGCTGCCGATCGCACCGTAGTGGCCACGACCGTGCGAGCAAGTGGTGCAAGTACCGCCGATGGCTTTCGGGCCTCGATGACCGTCACGCGCCGCAGTGGCACTCGGTCGCGGACACCATCGGCGTACTCGACCACGTACGCCTTGTCGAGTCGCTCGATGATCTTGGCTTTTCGGGGGGGCTGTCGCTTTAGGCCACCGCTGGCAACCCAGCAGTGTTCGTGATCTAGCATGTGTTAAGTAATAACACGCGCAGACTTTTGAAGCGAAAATTTAATTAGGCAGGTTCTCGGGCTGGCCGGAAATCGGGGGGACGTGCGGAGCGATGAGCGTCACTTGCTCGTGCTGAACTCCGTCTTGAATACCGAGTTCACACTCGATTCGCTCGATGGTCGCGCCGCATGCGCAGTTGGTTTCCCCACCGCCCGCAATCCGTCTCAGAGAGTAGCCGCACGGGCTGCCCACTATGATGCGTGGGCTTTGACGTGCATTGAGCTGACGGGCGTAGTCAGTAGGTATCCGCAGCATGGCGTGGTTACGCCAGACGATGCTGTCTACGGCGCTCCACGGAAAGAGCTTCCGCATTTCAATAAATGCTCCGTACCCGTTGGAGCGCGACGGAATACCCGCCCATCGCGGAGCTGTGATCGAAGCAATCCACTTGGCTTCTGCTTCGACGACCTGCTTGTGCTCCAATCCGCTGGCGAGGACGACGATATGCTCTGCTGGTGAGAGAGCACGCAGCGGACCCAGACACGACGCGAGAACCGCTTCGGACGTGAGTCCCATGCGCGTCGAGACAAGGAATGCCACTTGACGCAGATTGTCGCGGAACAGCTCCTCCGCCACGCCAAACCCCTTGGTGTCGTGCCAGCCCTGGCTGGACTTTTCCCAGCCGGACTTTTGCAGGAACTGTTCGATCTGCGCTCGGGTGACGGTCTGTGCGCAATGGGGGCACATCGGAATCGTCATCGCGTCGTCGTGTAGCTCGGCACGCCAGAAGGCGTAGACACGATCGCAGTGCGAGTTCGGACAGCGGTGTTTCTCGGTCAGGAATCGGATCGCACTCTTCGACCCAAACAGATGTAGTTCTGCCGAGCCTTCCACGCGAGGAGTAAACGCATCGCTTGGGATCTCGACAAGCTTCATTCCTTCCTCGTTCAGCTCTGGACCCCACTCCAGGTCGAGCGGGTCGCGGCCTTGCATGTGGATCGCCATGCGGGCCTGGTTGCAGAACGCGATCTCTGCGCGGTTCTGCTCGCGCTCCTTCTGTGTGTTCATTGCGCCGAGCAAGCCAAGCTGCGCGGCTACCGATAGTCCCTTGGGCTTCATCGCAGCGCCTTTCTTGAGGCCAGCACAAGATATGCAGCCGCCTTTTCCGTCTCGCCGTCTTTCAGTAGATCGTGAACCATTGCCACCATTTCGCCAAAGGTTGGGGCTTTTCCCGTCGACATTGACATCGTGATGTCGAGTTCAAGCGCCTGCGCACCGATTCGCTGGAGCACCAGATCGCGCTCCTGCCCAGCGGCTGACAGCCAGTGGATCGGGTGCGGACAATGTTCGCACTTGGGGTCGTGCGGTTCGTCGAGTCGACCGGCTTCGTTCACTCCGTACAGCGCCGAGATATAACGCGCCGCCGGAACCGTTACTCCGTTGCCGACCGTCGACGCTTCCTGTCGCAGCTTTGCCACAGCTTGCAGGATTTCGTTGTCTTGCGCTGGGCACTTTAGGATGGCCGCAAGCTCCTCTCGCTGCTGCGAGTGCAGCGCCTGCGCACGCACAACCCCTGCGGACAGCGCATCGACCTGTGCTGCTGGAGTGAGCGGCAGTTTGTTGCCATCGCCGGTCGTCATGGTTTCAGGCACACCAGCGCGGCGCAGTGCTGCTCGTACCTGCTTGACCGTTTCAAGCGTCTGCGGGTCGGCTGCTGGCGCGCTCTGTACGCTCAACTCTCCGAGCATCGCCAGTAGCGATCGGCGCGTGCTGAGCACATACCGAATCCGCTCTAGGAGTTCTGCTGGTGGTATGCGGTGCTCGTCGAGCACCTTGGTCACTTCTTGATCCGTCATGTGATTTTCCCTCATAGGATGAATTTTCCCTCCCCTGCCCTGCCCACTCGCCAGACATCGACCTTGCCCCCGCAGCCCGCAGAGAATCGATAGGCGACCTCGCAGGCTGCGATCATTGCGCTCGGCACGTTTGTGATGCCGTCCTGCTGATACGCAGCCAGCGCTCCCATTGCGTACTCTCCGCCGCACCCGATGCCGTACGGCGTCCCCACATCGGCCCTGATGACGTGCATGCTGGAGTCCAGCAGGTACAGCCCGGTTTTTGACGCTAGGAGCACAGACGAATCGCTGTGCGACCACGTTGGCGTTCCGTCGTCGCGTTCGTATCCGTCGTCCTGGAGCATCTTGCGATACTCCATCGAGAACTCGATGCCGCCCTGGTCTGCTGCTTTGGCCAGTCGTCCCCGGTGGTACTCGATAAGCATCGCAGTGCGCGCCATTCCCGACACCGTAACTGCGTGACATTCACTGAGCTCGATGATCTTTCGGCCAGGCGGTTTCCGGTTGTAGCCCGCCATCATGGCCGTATCAGACGCTAGATAGACGTGACCGCAAGGCGCGGCAAAGCCAAGGCCGACCGTCACGAAACTTTCTCCAGCCAGCTCTTGACCGGCCCCGCCGTCTGCTCGCTTGCTTCATTGGTCAGCGCTCGGATCTGCTCCAGCGGAATCTCATCGAGGTAGACGCGCTTGCGCTTGGGCGGAGCGTCCGGCACCACGTCGTCTTCCTCCATCGCTGCGACTTGCGCGCCGATCGATGGCGCGGCTTTGATGATCCGCAGTGCGCGTGAGCGGTTCAGCGTGCCAGCGCTGAATGCCGCGACCACCGCCAGATGGGCTTCAGTCAGCGGCTCATGCAGGCGGCGCAGCTCCTTCTCTGGCTGACTGAGCAGCTTGGCAATCTCTTGCCAGGTTTCGTTGCGGCGCAGCGCTTCGCGGACCGTGAGCTGGTCTTCGTAGATGCTTGTCTTTGCGCGTTGTGAGTTCTCGCGCACAAACGCATCCTCCATGTCTTTGTCATCGAGCTGGGCGTAGACCGCCAGCATCCGCGCCTTGCTGCGCGTCTTGCTCTCGTCTCCCCGTTCAGCCCAAATACGTCGCGCTTCGATAAGCGCGTGCCATCGCCGGTTGCCATAGACCAGCTCCAGGCGCGGCTGCTCGGGATGCTGTTGAGCGGCGTCTGGATAGACCTTTCGGATGTAGGCCAGCTCTGGCTCCTCACTGGTCAGCAGCCCGCGCCGCCGAAACATCACCGGCTGCGGCACCGGCCCATGGTCGACGATCCAATCCACCAGCGCCTTGAAGCCCTGGTTTTCGAGTGAATACCGCTGCGGATCATGCCGCCAGTGCAGCATATGCCGCGGGTCGGTGATCGGGATTACCGTGGCCGCATCCACCACCCTCCCGTTGTCAATCGTCGCAACCCCTGCTCCCAAATACGTTCGATGGCCCATCTCCGTCGTCCTTTCGTCTAGTGCGCGATAAGGCGCACCCTCTGTCGTCCCATTACCCCAAGCAAACCAGGGGGCACACGAACCCCCAAGATGCGGGCGATGCACATTCCTCGACTTGTCGCCGTCGTGTTCACCGCCCCCACGCCGACAGCGAGAACATCGAACAGCATCGGCGTGTCCCAGGTGGCAAGCGCTTCCATCACCACCACAAAGCGCTCGCGCAGCAACGGCATGGCGTCCGGTGCCATTTCCAGAGTCATCCGCTGAGTGGCTACGCTTCTCACGATGGCGCGTCGCGATTCAGCCCTGTCCGCCGATTGAAGTAGCACCGGCACGCACGTAGTCCGCCGACTCATGGCTGGCCGTCACCAAACGCTAGCCAGGCGCTGCGCACGTTTAGCGCCGTAGCCAGCGCTTCGACGGTTGCAACATCCAGCACAGCCAGGCCGTTCTCGGCTCGCCAGAGCACGCTGTAGGAACGTGAGGCCATTGCGCCCACCTCGCGCAACGTCTTGTCCGCTCGACAGCGAGCCCAGAAAAGCCGCGTCGGCAATCCCTGCGTGCCTGCATCCGCTTCGCATGGTCCGAGCATCTGTGACAGTTTTGGTTTTGTTGTTGCCATGTTGGATGACTTATATCTGGGATGAATTTTCGGTGTCAATGCGTTGACGCAGGTTGCGTTCAAGACTTTTGCTGTGGTGCTCGGGTAACATCGCGGCATGGCAGCGCCGGAAACTCCGTCCCCGCTTTCGTTTCGCCCGATCGGCGAACTTCGAGCTCTGGAACGAAACGCCCGTAAGCACCCAGAGTCCCAGCTTCTGCAACTGATGCGGCTCATTGAGGAGTATGGGTTCACTGCTCCAATCGTTGCGGATGAGCGCTCGATACTCGCTGGGCACGGTCGTTTGACAGCGGCCACGCGCCTGTACGCCGCAGGCAAGCGACTGAGCATGCCGGATGGCAGCGGCATACCGGATGGTTGCGTGCCAGTGCTCAACTGCTCTGGGTGGTCAGACGCAAAGCGCCGAGCCTATGCACTTGCTGACAACAAGGTCGCACTGCGCTCGACGTGGGATTACAACCTGCTTGCGGCTGAGCTGCGCGAGCTGAGCGGACTCGAGTCCTTCGATGGGGAGCTGCTGGGCTTTAACGAGGTGGAGTTGCATGCGCTGACGGGACAGAAGCTGCTGCCGCCGACCCCGACCGAACCCAGCAAAACCAACGCGACAGACGAATGGCAAGGCATGCCGGAGTACGAGGGCGCAGCGCCGTGTCATCGCAAAATCGTGGTCAACTTTGAAACACAGGCTGATGTCGAAGCCTTCTTTGCTGCCATCGGCAGAGCTTATGGACCCAAAATCAAGTCAATTTGGTTTCCGCATAAAGACCGACGTGACATCAAATCTCTGCGGTATGCAGACAAAACGTGATGCCTGCAAAATCGCCAACGCATCCGTTTTATATTCCAAGTAAAGGACGATACAACACGCTGATAACGTCGCAGTCGTTGACTGACCTTGGCATCCGTCATTACTTGGTCGTTGAGCCGCAACAAGTCGAGCTGTACGAAGCGGGTGTATTTGATCGCAAGCTGCTGGCCACAGTGTTGCCGCTCGATATGTCTTACAAAGACCACTACGAACTTTGCGACGATCTTGGCCATGTCCGCAGCACCGGACCAGGACCAGCTCGTAATTTTGCGTGGGACCATTCGATCTCCCTTGGCCACGCCTGGCATTGGGTGATGGACGACAACATACAGGGCTTCTACCGAATGACGCGCAACTTGCGAGTGCGGGTGGCTTCCCCTTCGATCTGGCGCGCAATGGAAGAGTTTGTGGCTCGATTCTCAAACGTCGCGATGGCTGGTCCCAACTACACGATGTTTGCGTTCGGTGCCAGTGCTTTGCCGCCGTTTATCACCAACACCAGGATCTATTCGTGCAATCTAATTCGCAACGATGTGCCGTTTCGATGGCGAGGTCGATACAACGAAGACACAATTCTGTCGCTTGATATGCTTAAAGCCGGTTGGTGTACGGTTCAATTTAATGCGTTCCTTCAGCAGAAATTAGGCACTCAGAAAATTGCAGGCGGTAACACCGCTGAGTTCTATCACGCTGAGGGCGCGACAAAAAACACCGCCGGATACACGGACACTGGCACGTATGCAAAATCTAAAATGCTGGTCGACGTGCATCCTGATTGCAGTCAGATGGTGTTTAAGTTCAACCGTTGGCATCACCACGTTGATTACAGCCGCTTTAAGAACATGCCTTTGCAGCGAGCTGAAAACGTGAAGCCAGGCCTCGACAACTACGGCATGGAACTGGTGCGCGTGAATGTCCAGCCGCTTCAAGCCGCTCACAAAATCAAGCGCCGTCGACCTGCTGCGACATGAAAACCCCACGGGCTCAGAGCAGGCGCTGGGAATCTACGTCGATCTGTTCTTCGAGTACCACCAAGCGCAGGCGCTCATCGACCGCATCGGGCCAATCACTGCCGACCCGGTGAGCAAGCGCCCAATCGAAAACCCCTACGTGCGAATACGCGACGCCGCTGCACGAAAGATGGACTCGTATCGGACGCTGCGAGTGGACGCGCTATGGCAGGCCGCGTGGAAGATTGAACACGGTAAGAAGGGGTGAGGCTACTGGCAGATGGACTCAAGCCGCAGAGTGAGCGCGCACAGCTCCTCGGCGACCTGCTTGGCCAGTTGAAGGCGAGCGGCTTGCGAAACCAGGGACTGCGTATCGCGCAGGCTGGCGCTACGAGCGGCCAGCTTGGAGATCTGATTCGTGGCATCGCGGCACAGAGCCAGCGCATTCTCTGCCCTGTCCTGCGCTTCCGCGATGGCAGCTTGTGTGTAGTCACGCAGCGCTCGCTGAATCGAAGCATCGAGGAACGCCTCGACAGCTTCCATGGCCGGCCATCCGTCCGCCGAACGGTCGCGACCGATGGCTATGGCAAACAGTGCGTTCAGCGCTTCCGTGAGTGCCACTTCTTGCGGCACCTGAATCGGCAGCACCAGCTTGTGCTGAGCCAGCGACCGCTCGGCGGCTTTGGTCGCTACGGCAATGTGCCGAAGAAGCCAGGCTTGTCCGCTTTCGGTCAGTCGCGAAAACACGTCGGCAACCTTGCTTTCGACCATAACCTCGACGAGAACTTCCTGGGGCTCGGCCTGTCCACCATCGAGACGGTGAATGCGACGAGGTTCAATCCCCGCCAGGACGTATTGATCCTCATCCTCCTGTTGAAGCTGCCACCCGGTCGTGATCTGACCGAGTGACATGGTTCCGGGTTGTCGCCAAAGAGAGAGGGGATCGTTTTTGAGTAGCTGCCTTAGTTTTGCCATGTGTTTTGTGATAATGCGCGCAAGCTTTTGGCGCAAGACTTTTTCTTGTACCGTCGCGGCTTGGGTGCTGTACTTGACTCATGCCTAATCAAATTGCAACGAATCAGCAGGGTCGGGTCACGATCGTGCTTGACCGTACATACGCGGTAGCGCTGGCGATGGCGGTGCAGGATCGGGTGCTGGCCGGTGGTGCGCCAACCGAAGTGATCGAGCTCCAGGAACTCATCCTGGGCTCGCCAGAGTGGCAGAAGGGTGGCCCGGTTGGGCCGATCACACGGGGAGAGGTCAATGAGTATCGGGTGCTCAACAACATCCCGATACCGCCGCAGTAGCGTGGGTTAGGAGAACGGGAAGACTTCCCGGCAATGCTGGCAGGATGGCCCCTTTGTCTGGGGCTCGGGCGGAACGGTAGGCTGCTTGCGAGCTCGTAGCCACCGCGTAGCGGCATCGAGCTTGGGTTGATCCACGGGCCTGCGAGCAACGCCCTCTGGTGGCTGCGCGACGCTCATTTCCCCGGCTTGGACCGCAGCACCCAGGGAGCGAATGATCTCCCAAAGCGCGCAAGTCACACGGCTCAGGCCCGACTTGCTTTCCAGCTCATCGAGCTTTCGGTCGGGGTTGTCGCTAGACAGTGCCCGAGCAGCTTCCCGCTCCGCTGCGGGATCTCGCAGACACTGAATCACGCCTGGGGTTGCCGCCGTCACCACGGCCTTCAGTGGCCCGCAACCAAGCGAGGTTGCAAGCAGCGCAATGAGGTGGAGTTTCACCATGAGCCGCCGTCCTCGTCTTCCTTGTCGTCGCCGTCGTCGTTCTGAGCCGAGAACGGAATGGGCTTTTTGTCCTTGTCCTTCGGCGGTCGGCCCCGCTTTTTCTGCTCCTTCTGCTTCGGCGCGGGCTTGGTCGGGTCGTGCTGCGGACCGATGTAGGCGTGACCAGCGTCGTCCACCGCTTCGACCTCCTTTCCGCCTTCGAGCATTACCAAACCTGGCTTTCCAGGAATGGGCGTGCCCTTGGCGAAGCGGTTGATCACGCGGCCTTCGTGATCCTTCAGGGACTGCGCCGCGTCCCATTCTTCTGCCGTGGCGTTCCGCCGCGACAGCTCGTCTTTGGTGCCCTTGCGGTAGGTGATGACCTCGCCGTTCAAAAACACCTCTTCCACCAGCTCCCGCACGATGCGGTAGCCCTTGCTGTGCGCCTCCACGGAGTCGCGCAGCCGCTGGCCGTGAGTCTCTTTTTGTTCCTCGATGTCGCGCAGCTCTCTGCGCCGGACCGCCAACGTCCCTTCGGCTTCGGCGATCTGTTCCTCTTTTCCGGCTTGCATGATCTCGCACTCACGGATCTCTGCGCAGATCGTCTGCTGGTCGTGCATCACGTCGAGCAGGCCCTTCTCACCGAGCTTGACCTGCACGTCGCGGTAGCCCGTGAACAGATGCGCGTTTACCGGCTTGCGCTCGCCGTTCTGCTCTGGTGCTTCCGCCTGCTTCTCTGACTTCTTCTTACGTCGGCCACCCATCTTCCGTTCCTTATCGTTTGAGTTTGTTGACGACATTCTGCGCGTCATCAATCGCCGAAGACAGGAATGCCTGTCCTTCGATGATCTTGTTGTGCCGCAACTTGGCTTCGTTGAAAAAGCGCTGTGCGGTGGTCAGTTTGTTAAGAAGCTGCCGAGAGATCGACAGCACGCCTTGCGAGGTTGCCTGGTGGGCAATGTCGCGCACCGACTTGGCCCCTTGTGCCTTCTGACGGTTCCGCCACAGGTAGGTAGCCCGTCCAAACTCCTCTGGAGTCAGCACTTGGCCTACGTCCCCGGCTGCCTTTGTGTCGACCAAAACCGGCGCAGACGTGATCGAGCAGTGGTTGCACTCGACGTCGAATCCGCGCTGGTGCTTGCGACACGGAACCAGCGTGCGCACCGAGTAGGTTGTCGGCATCTTTTCATCGAGCCAGCCGGACTTGTCTAGCGGCTCGGTGGTCGGAGGCGACCACTTCCAGCGCCCCTTACCGTCTCCAAAGTGACGCAGGCTGTGTTGCCGCCAGCCGGTGATCGACTGCTCGGACGTTCTTACCGCCACATGGGGCGGTATCGCTTCGTTGGTGGTGTTCATAGACAACCCATATAGGACTGCGCGCTTTTGCGCGCAAGATCCTATTTTGTGACCCATGTTACCCGGCTGACGCTGGGCTCGTTTGCTCGCGGGTTTCCTGTTTGCCGCGTGCTGTCTCCTGACGAAGCGCTCCCTCTAGGGCTGCAATCCGCTGACCGATTTCAGTGAACTCGCGCATCGCTCGGTTTGCCTTGTCTCGATTGAGCAGCGCCACCCGTGCATACAAGTCAGCCAGCTTGGTAGCTTGTGGATCTACTTTCGATCCATCGGCCCTGAGCTGTTTGAGTTCGTTCATTCGCTCAGTGCGGAGTGCCCGCAACTCGGTCATTTGTTCTGTGCCGAGATACTTGCTGCCCTTGCAGGTTAGCGCCAGCAGCTCCTCGACCGTGTTGCACGACTGAATTGCTGCTTTGTTTTGGGCTAGCACATCTTTGGGTGTCGGTTGCGCTGCCCTTGGTTGTTCTGATTTGCCGCCAGTCGGTTCGGATTGGTCCGCGCTTCGACCTGATGCCCGACCCGTGTTTCTGGTCTTGGATTCTCGACGCTGCGCCCATTCGACTGAATGAGAATCAGGGTCTGAGTCCTTGTCGCTAGTGGGAATCAGAAACGTCTGAATCAGGAACATCTTCAGGGCGTACTGCATTGCCTTGCCTACGCCCTTGTCTCCGTAGTCAGCGGCTTCGCCTGGGAACAGAACCGGCTCTGTCTGGCTGCCATCGTCGGCAACCCATCGAAGTCGAACCTTTACAAAGTGATGCAGCTCGACCCCACCCTTGGTCGTGTTTTTTTCCTGGTAGGAGTGCTCTACCAGTTCGTTGATGGGCATGATCCCTGCGGTTGCGCACGCAGAGTGCAGCTCATTAAACACATCGTCCACCGAGCGATACTTGAAGCGCTGATGCTGGTTTTCTTGGTTTTTACCGACTGCCGTAATGTTTCGCATTACCTCAATCAGCGCCGAGTAGACCTTTGCGCCCTTGGTTGGTTCGCTCATTTTCCTTGCTCCTGATGCCTTCGTTGTTCCCACTCGGCCAGCGCCGCATCGCGCTTGGCCTTAAACTCTGGCTGCGTCGACAGCCATTTTTCTAAATCAGCGGCGTACTGCTGGTTGTGCCAGCGTAGTTCCTCGTCGCTAGAGTTCTCTAGCAGCTCGGTCCGACGAGGCCCCCCCATCGCTGCGATCTGCTCATCAAAGTTGGGCTTCGGGTTATCCAGAAGCCAGCGATGTTCTTGGATCAAGCGGTCGAGTCGTTTCTTGCTCGACTCGACGACTGCTGCGCTGGGCGGTTTCTCTAGCGCTCCCTTGCAGTGGGGATGCACCGGAGGGCGACCCTTTTCGGCCCAGATGAGCATCTTCTTTTGGAATGGCTTCCGGCATCCCGCGCAGATGCCGTCGTACCGCGCTCTAAACAGCGCCATCGGTAATGCCTCTTACTCGGTAGATTGGGCCGCTTTCGCTCTCGGTGAGCGAGAACACCGCAGCGTGCTCTCCAGATGAAAGCACGCTGCGCCACATCGCCATCTGCGTGGCGACCGTGGATTTGATGGACGGCCCTCTCTCTGGGTAGCGACCGCACATGATCCGCGTGGCTTCCTCTTGAGACGCTCCACCTTCCCGAGACAGGATCATCGCTAGGTCCGCAAGGATTCCTTCGCGAGACAGTGCAATCCCATACAGACGCATCACCACGCCGCGCCCGTCCTCGTGCTGGCGAGCGATGCGGACTTCCCCGCTGCCCTTGCCAGCCAGCAGCAATCGGAAGGCTGCCAGGTTGGTGCGAGTGGTCGAAACGCGGCGCTCGCCAAACAGCTCCTCGAAGTGATTGCCGATCTCGACTTCCGTCACTCCAGAGTCGCGCCGCATCAAGGCGACTGCCGACCCCCAGACATCCGGCTTGCCGCTGGCCGGGTCGCGAGCCGACAGGCCCACCGCTTGCCCGAGCTGCCGCAGTTGCCCGAGCGTTTGGATGCCGTATGCCCTGCACAGCTCCCGCAGTGCCACGTCTGCGGGCATGGTCGAGCTATGCGCGGGCTGCGCTGCTGGTGCCTGCTGTGCGGGCTCCTGTGGCTCTTTGCTGACAACCACTTCGGCGGGCTGTGGAGCGGCTGCTGTTTCAGCTTCCATATACTGCCGCCACTCCCAGCCAGCTTGTTCGGCGGGGCTGAATCCGCTGTTGGGCATGCTCAGCTCGACAATGAACGGTGAGATGAACTTGACCTTTGCCGCTCGGAGCGCGGCTACAAGCGCGACGCGCTGTCCCGCGTCTTTACGCAGGCTCAGTGCATCCACCATGCCGCCGTCCCAATCGGCGACATCGACTGGTGGATTTCCGTCCCACTGGCCGGGCCGTTCCTGATTCACCAGGAACAGCGCGACCGGCCCGAACCAATACGCGCCGTACTTGCCTCGCTCGCCCGTAATTGTCTGCTTTCCGACGCGAAGTGAGAAAGCAGCGGGCGGCGTCTTACGGGTGGTTCCAAGTTTCAACCTGCCCTGCGTTTGAGTCGCTGGGCTTGGTTCTTCGGCTTCTCGCTCGACCGTGAGTTCCATAATCCGTCTCCTATCGCAGCTTTCGGAGAGCTGCGGCGATCGTGTCTTCTAGCGACGACTCAATCGTAATTCCCTGTCGGTGCGCGTGGAATCGGTCCTGCCCCGACCGGAACGCATCGTCTGGCATTCCCAGCACCAATCTGCTTTTGCGACGACTCTCCCCGTGTGCTAAGTCCCGTCCACTGACGAGAATCATCGAAACCTGTGTACGGCATCCAGACAACCAGCACGGTGGCGTTGTCGATGCCATCTGTTTCCCACTGCATGATCCGCTCCGATGCGCGGGTCATCTTGGGAACGGTGCTGGGCTTGCCGTCGTCCCAGCGCTTCTTGTCGAATACTCCCGAGCGGAACTCGGGAATGACGATCGACCCTTTGAATCCGCCATTGCGCAGTAGCCGCACTGCGTCGGGTCGCCACTTGACGTGGCTCGATGGCCCCGCCAGAAACACTGAAAGCTTGCCGGGTTCTAGCGGGGGGTCGTCGTAGTAAATCTCCTCGGTGACGACATGGGCGCAGCCGCTCAAACCGAGCAGCCCGCACAGTAGGACTAGCGCTTTCATGCTGCCCTCCGAAACGGGAGGACTTTGCCGCCGGTCGATGCTTTGGGCGACCAGGCTTCGACCAGCATCGAGCGCTCGATGCCGCAGGTCATTGCGAACCCAGCGGACACCGCCGCTTGCGAGCGGTCGGACTTCACACAAGCAGCGAGCAAAGTTGCCAGCGTGCCCATCAGGTGCGCCAGCTCTGGAGCGCCAGCCAGCGTCAGGTCGTTGATGGCGCTCATTGCCAGCGCGCCGTACGACTCATCGCCGATCACCAGGAACCACATGCCGTTTAGCGCAAGGCGCTCGGCGTACTTGACCGCCTGCCACCAAAACAGTCGGCCCTTACCAGCGATCCGGACAGCCGCGCTGGCAAGCTTGGCAATCACCACGGCAAACTTGCCGTGAAGCTGCATCGCGTAACTCTTGTACCAGTGATTAAGGTTCGTCGTCATGTGTCGCTCCGTGTGAAGAAATAAATAATGCGCGCAGAGTTTACGCGCAATATCTTTTTTAACAAAGCGACATTTTCGAGGCTGCCATTATTTCAGGCAGCGCGTGCAGAGTAGACTTAGAATCTTGGCGGGGCGTTCCGATCGCGCTCTAGGAGTCGCTGAAACGAGACGATGTTGGTGAGGTACTTGATCGAGTGACGCGAGCCAAGCCGGTCGAGCTGGTCGAGCTTCACCGAATCGCCAGACCAGCGAAACCGCTCGTCGACTTCCCAGATGCTCTGCGGGATCTGCTCGTCTTCGAGGTCGGTGCAGAGCGCCACGGCCCAGCGCGCAAGCTTGACTGCCGCCCATCCCTGCTGGAGCAAGGTGGCCACTCGCGGAGCGCCCTTCACATCGAGCACGCCGCGAGCCATTGCACCCGCGATGCCATCGAGCGATCCGTACCTGGCAAGCAAGGCCGCTGCGGTCTTCTCACCGATTCCGGTTGCGCCGGTCACGTTGTCGGACGCATCGCCCACCAGCGCGAGCAGATCGGCCACTTGATGCGAGTCGACACCGAGCCGCTGCTGTGCGGCTTGCTGACCGCGCCACTCGTGCCACTCGCCCTTGCGACGCCACAGCAGTCCGATGTCATCGTGGATGCACAGCGCCAGCAGATCCTTGTCCTGGCTGAGAATCGTCACGGGCGTAGATTCCTCGACCCGTTTGGCACAGGTCGCTAGCACATCGTCAGCTTCCCCGCTGGGCGTGTAGATCACAGTCCAGCCGAATCCGCGGGCTGCTGCCATGGCCAAATCGATCGCGGCAAGATGGTCGAGCTGTTTTTCGACTCGATTGGCCTTGTAGCCAGGATACCGAGACTTCCTTGGCTGCGAGCCTTCCGGGTGGTCAAACGCTACGCCGATGTGGGTAGGCGATTGCCGCTCGATGGCCAGATTCACCACCGCGCAGAAACTTCCCACCGTGTCGGCCAGATGGCCGTTTGATGCGTGCCAGCACGAGTCGAGCACCGCCCGGCCATCGACCAGCAGCAAGTGACCGATCTTCGGAAACGGTCGCACTTCCGGCTTCTGCGGTAACAGTGACTCTGCAATCGCAGCCGCCAGAGCAGCTCCTTCCGCACGCGGCACAAGGGTTCGGTCTAGTTCAGGGGTTGGGCTGCCAAACAGCGTCTGCTGTCGGCAGAGCTTCGAGACTATATCCGCCATGACATTGCTTCTTTCAGGGAGTCAACGCCTGTCACCCTCCACCGGATGACATCCTCCTGATGTAACCCAAGTCCATTGCCGTTTTTCCGCCAAGGGGCGTACTTCCACGGCACTGCATACTCTTCGCCCCATCCGTCCTCGGTGACAAACTTGACCATCAGCAGCCCGCCCTGACCGGCTTCCACGGTTTCGTTAAGCGCTGTAATCTGGTGTGGGGCGATATTGGAGCTACCAAGCGAGGTTCCTTCGACCGCCTTGGCTTCGATGGCCCAATACGGCGGAAACGGCTGGCTTGGGCTTGCTAGTGCGATCCAATCGACTCCAGAGCTTTTGCCCATCACGAACATCGGGCGCACACCGGGAACGCGAGCGGGAACCATCTCAGGGTGCTGCCTGTCCCATCGTTTCAAAATTCCCTGGCTGACTGCTCGATCGAGCAGTTTCTCGACCCACTTTTCGAACTCGCGTCCTCTTTGCGTCGCGAGCCTTTTCCCATTTCTTTCGGCGTTCATGCTGCTTGTCCTTTTTGTAAATCAGTCCGAGGTGCCCAAACACCTCGATGAATTGCTTCTTTCGCTTGCCGTGATAGACAAGCGCTGACGGAAAGGTGGCTGACTCGCCTTCGGCCAATTGGTCGGTGATCATGTGGATGCGCGGCGGTTTGAGCGGCATTTTCCCTTGCCGCTTCGCTTCCGCAGCTCGCGCTTCAAACCGGGCGCGGAGCGTTTCCACGGGCTCCAGAAACCGCAGCCGGTGCGTGATGGCGATCCACAGCTCGGGGTCTAGGTGGTTCTGCCACCAGTCGGTGTCGCACCGAGCCGGAACCAGCGTGATGATCTCCCGGCCTGACTTGCGCGCTTCGGTGCCGATCTTGAGCGCACAGGCTTCCAGGTCGTCACCATACGGCGGGTTCGCAAAGATCAATCCGCCCTGGTCCCACGGCAAAAGCAGGCTGTTCTGCGGCGGCATCACTCGCTGCGCGGCTCGAATCAGCGAGTATTGATTCGAGAACGGATCGAGCGCCACGGGGCCAAATTGGTCCAGCAACTGCGCGATCTCAAGCGGCGTACACCAGTGCGGGCTGCCGCTGCGCAGCGTTACGGGCTGCTCGACGGCAACCACTGGCTTATCCACGGGGCTGCTGTATTCAAGGCCGAAGAACGAAGCCTGACCGAAATCGTTGTTCATGCCCCGATGATGAATGATTTTTATTTATTTCGTCAATTGCTCGATTATGCTTTTTGCATGCCTAAGACAGCGAGCGATCGACCGCGTTCACCTTTCTTTCGATACAGGACCGAGGCTAGACAGACGGGGGCCATGATGGCCGCTCGGGTTGGAGTCTCGGTCGCCCTTTGGGGCAAGTGGGAAAACGGGGAACACCTCCCCCAGGGGCCGAACCTTTTCATGCTGATGGAGAAGATTGGCCGCAAGCTCTGCGCGGCTCAGCTTCTCTGGTACTTCCAACTCACCAGGGAGGAGTGCGAGCCGTACTTCCGGTACACCGAGCTGGCCGCATCACAAAACGCTGCGCCCGAGGGGAAGTGATGGCGCGATACCGCCGGTATGCACCGGCCATTCGCAGCACCCCTGAGTATCGAAACCTGAGCGGGCCGGGCCCGAACGCCCAGACGCTTTACGACTTCTTGGTGATCGGTCCGCTCACGCAGATCATCCCCGGCCTGCTGGTAGCGGGTCCGGCTTCGTTGTTTGAGGCGCTCGGCTGGGATGACGCCGAGCCCGAAACGCTGGGTAGAGTTTGGCGCGAGCTGCTGGACAGCGGTTTGGTTCGATTCGACCGGCAGACGCGGCTGATTTGGTTGCCGGACTTGTCGAAGGACGAGTACCTGCCCGACCAGCCGAATGTGCTCAAGAGCTGGTCTTCGCCCTGGGCGGAGCTACCGGACTGCGACCTAAAGCACGAAGCGTGGACCGCGATCCGCGAAACGCTGACCGCTCGCCAGCCGCGTAACCGTGGCAAGCGGGACACCGAGGAACGGTCTGCGGCGACGGCATTTGCCGATGAGTTCTTGCGATCTTGCCCAGAGCCCCGTTGTGCGCGGAAGGCTCACTGTGAGCCTAACAAGCACCCCGAAAAGCAGGGTAACAGCCAAGGTGAAAGCAACGGTGACATGACAGGGTCACAGGCAGCTTCGCATGCAACGTCACCGGCACCTTTGCCTGCACTGTCCGATGCACCGTCACGCTCAGGGTCTTTACAGGATCAGGATCAGGAACAGAAAAAGAAAGAAAAACATCCCACACGCGATCCATCGGTCCTGACTGTGGAGCAGGTGTACCGGCAGCTAGCCCTACTGTGGACCCCAGCACAGCATGTGCTGCATGTGCAGTGGGTGGCTTGCTCGCCTTCGCCGCATCCTGATTTGCCAGGGAGAATGGAGCCAGCGACCGAGCGGTACTGGTACGACCTCATGCGCTCGATACAACCGAGCGACGAGGATCTAACCAAGGCTGCGGCCTACGTCGCCGCTCGACAGCACTGGCAGGATATGAGAACGAAAACCGGGGTGACGCTTGCCTTCCTGGTCAAGCCAAACTCGGGGAACTTGTTTGACCTGCTGGCCAAGTCCAAGATTTGGCAGCCAGGCAGCCCACAGGGGCCCCAAGCTCACCGGGGGCATATCGCACCCTCTGCGGGGGCAAATCAGGACTTGAGCATGGAAGAACTGGCTAGCCTCATGCCATCTGGGGGCAACCATGGCGGGTGATAGCTTGCTAGCTGGGTTTGAAGCTTTGGCCGCGCTTGCGGCTGCTCAAGAGGCGTCAGCGCCGTGCGGGCTGAGTCGTGAGGGCCTAGCCCGCTGCACAAAGCAGGTTGAGAGCGAGTGCCCCCTGCGAAAGCTCGACGTTTGCCCGCGCCAACGTGATGCCGCGAAGACTGCGCAGATCGCAGCGGGTCGAGATCGCTTCCTTGCTCGCGGCGTGCCCGATCGGGTGCTGACGGTGGCCTACGACCGCAAGCCGGTCGAGACACCGGCAATCATTGCGGTGCGCCAGTGGCTGGACACACGGCACACGTTCCTGGTGCTCTCGGGCCCGAACCAATGCGGCAAGACCACAGCGGCGGGATGGGCGATGCTGAGCAGCAAACAGCCGCGCATGCGGTTTCTCACTGTGTCTGCGGAAAGCAACCCAAGCACGCTCGATGCGCTGCTTGCGGAGCTGCCACGGCTTGATTTGGTGGTGCTCGACGATTTGGGGTCGACGTACTTTGGCGCGAGCGGCTTTGCTGTATCCGCGATCGAGCGCATGGTCGACGCGGTGTACCAAGGTCGCGGTCGCTGCATTCTTTGCACCGATGTCGCGATGCGCACGGGCGCAGAGTCGCCGTTTTTCAATCTGGTCGGCCAGCGCGTGGCGAGCCGACTCCTTCAGGCCGGTAAGTTGGCGGCTTCGCTCGGCGGGCCGTTCCAAGGAGGGGCACCATGAAGCGCAGTTCGACCATTGCCGATCGCCGGTTTTCGGCGTGGGCCATCCGACGGGGCCTAGAGAAAGTGCAGGGCATGCCGGACCTGGCTGTCCCACCACAGGCCGAAGCCGCGATTGCTGCGATTGACACAGCGACATGCGGAGAGAATGTGCTGCCGTCGTTCTCGCGGAGCATGCGGGAGTTGCAGGTGCTGAAGTGGGTCAACGTCTTCGACCGAGAGTTGGCGGTGCTGGTCGCGTCGTCGCTCGGCTTTGCTTGCGGCTCGGCAGACACCGACCAGGGGATCATCGACCCGCTCATTCGGATGGCGCGAATGCAGGCGCGGATCACGTCGATTCGATCCGGACAGAGAGACACGCATCTAGCGCTTGTCGCTGCGGAGCGAGCCGAGCGAGAGGAGATCCACGACGCACGCTTTCGGCTGCGCGGACTCGACAAGGAGCCAGCCGATGGAGGCTGACGAAGTGCCACTGTCGAAGACCGAGCGGATGCGCCTGCTACAGCTACGCCGTTCGATCGTGGTTGGCATCGTCGGCTACGGCAACACGATGGCCACCAGCGCCAAGCGGGCTGCGGATCTGTACGTCAGCCAAGCGTTTCAGTCGGCCAGACGCTGGGCTGATGCGTGCGCGGACGATTGGGTGATCGTCTGCCCAAAGCACGGACTCATCACTCCGGACAGCTTCCTTGCCCCCTATCGAGCCAAGCTAGGCGCGATGTCGGTGCGCGAGAAGGTGGAATGGGGGCGCAGCACCATCTTGGCGATACAGCACCGCTACAACGGGTTCTCGGTGCGCTTTGTGGCCGTGTGCTGCGAGCCGCTGCTTGAACTACTTCAGCAGTCCGGCGCTCGGATAGAGAGCCCGCTGCGCAACAAGAGCATGGGCGAACGATATGCGTGGTTTCTGGAGCGAGCCACGCAGGGAGAACTGCATGACTGATGCGAAGCCAGCAGTGGATCTACATCGGCGGGTGTTGCCGCACTTTGCCGAAGCCGAGGAATCGGTCATCGGCGGCGTGCTGTTTCAGGGGTCTGCATTCGCTCGGGTGTCCGACGTGTTGCAAGGCTCGGACTTCTACGACGCCAAGTTCGAAGCGATCTGGGAAGCCTTTGAGCGCATCGACAGGGAGGGGCGACCAATCGACCTCATCACCGTCACCGACCAGATGCGTCGGCTTGGCACGATGTCGAAGCTGTCCGCCTTCGGGTCGGAGTCCTACCTTGCCGAGTTGTTGAACAAGGTGGCCACCACGGAGTCCATCACCACGCATGCGATGGCGGTCAAAGAGAAGGCGCTGACTCGAGCAGTGATCTTGGAAGCGTCGCGGGTGCAGCAGCTCGGCTACGCCGACGAGATGGAAGGACAGGCGCTGCTCGATGCTGCGCAGTCGTCGTTTCTCGAACTTGGTCAAGGTCGGATTCGCGCTCAATACGAACCAGCTCGCAGCATCCTTCACTCTACCCTCAAGAATCTTGAGGCCCGATTCACCGCCAAGAAGGCAATTACTGGTGTCCCGTCGGGCTTTGCGGCGTTCGATGACATGACCGCAGGTTTTCAGTCGAACGACCTCATAATCGTTGCTGCTCGCCCGTCGATGGGTAAGACGGCGTTTGTGATGAACTGCGCCGAGTTTGCAGCGGTCAGCCAGAAACTTCCGGTGTTGGTCTTCAGTCTTGAGATGGGAAAGGACCAACTGATGGAGCGGATGCTTTGTTCATCTGCGTCAGTCGAGAGTCAGAAGATGCGCAGCGGCTTTTTAGAGTCGCGGGATTGGATTGCCATCAGCAAGGCAGCGTCACGCATTGCTGACTCTCATATCTACCTTGAGGACTCCGGCAGCCCGACTGTCACTGAGATCCGCGCTCGGGCTCGTAGGTGGCGCGCTGACCCTCGCGTCTTTACGCCAGGTGTCGAGCAGGGCCTAATCGTGATCGACTATTTGCAGCTCGTGCGCGGCAGCAATCAGGGTAAAGACCACAGCCGCGAGAGAGAAATCAGCGAGATTTCACGCAGCCTGAAGGCGCTGGCTAAGGAGCTGCGACTTCCGGTTATTGCGCTTTCACAGCTCAACCGGACACTTGAGTCACGGGCCGACAAGCGTCCGATGCTGTCCGACCTTCGCGAGTCGGGTGCAATCGAACAAGACGCCGACGTGATCTGCTTCATCTACCGCGACGAGTTTTACAACAAGGAGTCGCCAGATAAGGGAGTCGCAGAGATCATCATCGGCAAGCAGAGGAACGGGCCTACCGGGACGGCTAAGCTCACCTGGGTGGCCAGATACACGCAGTTTGCGAATATGGCCGTGGACACGCGGCTATAGCAGCGGCACCAGTGCATTGAGCTGCGGCAGCACCATCACCACCACCACCCCGATGTATTCCGTGCCGCTGTTGTTCTTGATTTCCAGCGCGCCCGTGTCCTTCGACGCATACAGCGAGACATCCAGATCGCCCTCAAACCGCTTCTTGAAGTGGATGAAGGACTGGTACTGACCGGGCGAGCTGCTCCCGTCCCAACCTAGCGACGTGTAAAACAGCTCGCCTCGCAGAAGCGCAGAGTCTTGCGCATCAGTACCAGTGTACGAGCGCAACAGGTGTGAGCCGTTGGCAGGGTCTGGTGGACCTGGCAGTGGGTCGGCACCCGCAACGAACGAGTTGGCATATGCGCGAGTCAGCAGGTTTGCATGCACCAGCAGGTACCGATCGCGGTGATCTCCGGTTTGAAGTACCACCGTCGAATTAGCTTGTGCGACTCCCTCCCAGGTGAACAGCTCCGCGCCGGTCGGGTGGGTTCGCCCGCTGAGTCGTCCCCGCTGACTTTGGTTGGCCCACCCTGCTTCAATGGCGTGACTTGATCGAGCAACACGGTCGCGCATTAGCTTCGCTCCTTGAGCTGGCAGGTAGCGGTGATGTCCACCGTGGCCCACCCCTGGGACTTCTCAACAAACAGCACGCCGGTCGGCCCAACGTAGAGGGTCAGGTTGGGACCGCACCGCAGCCGCCGATCGCCGCCGCCTGTGTAGATGGTCGCTGTACCCACGTCTCGGGGGTGCAAGTGGTCGCCAGCTTCGCCGGGACGGATGTCGCGCAGCGGGTCGAATCGATACTCCACGGTGATGTGGCGGTCGCGCCAGTCGCGTGAGTTGTCGAGCAGGAAGCCGACAGGTGAGACGGGAAAATCAAGGCTGGCTTGGACGCGGCAGCTATCCCAGGCGGAGCTTACCGCAGCCAGGCCCGGTGCCAGCGTGTTGGCTACGCCGTTGGCACGCTGGTCAAACAGTGATGCCTGAATTTTGTTGAGAATCAGCGACGGCACCCGCTGTAGCGGGGTGAAGCTCAGTAACAGTCCCATGGCTCGAATCTACACGAGCAGCCGGGCGGCCTGGCAAAGAAGCTTACGGCTCGGTGATAAGCGCCAACGACGAGACAGTGATCTCAGTCAGCTCGTAAGCTTTGTGATCTCGCTCCCAGTACGGCTTGTAATCGTCGGTCAGATACCTGACGCAATTGGTGGGGCTGGTGCGTCCGTAGACCATGGCCGGGAGCGGAATCGAGCGAGTGACCTGATACAGCGCAGTCACCACCTTGGGCGGATTCAGTCGACAGAACTTCTCATCTTCCTCGCGTTCCACCCGCATAAACCCGCCAATTAGGTTGGCATCGACGCAAAGCACGGTCTTGCTTGCGATGAGCACTCGGGTGCTGCAAGTCGAGTCCGAGAACAGAACGTCAAAGCCCAGCGGATGTGTCAGGTCGGTGAACCCATCGGGTACGCAGCGAATGGTTTGGTCGGCCATTTTGCGCAGCGTGCAGGTCGTTTTGAGCGTGGTGTCGTAGAAACCATCGGTGGTTCCGACCACCGCCCCACGATGCGAGACGTAGCGGGGGCGAATGCGAGCGGGGGTGGCCATGTCGGCCGGCGGCGGCATAGCGCTCAAGTCGGCAGAGCTGGCCATGCCGTCGAGTGGCGGCATGTCTTCGCCGCCGTCGCCGCCAAGAAACTGCTGCTGGGAACCAATGGTGGGGTCCGGCACGCAGGCCGAACAGGAAAGAAGTAGGAGCGCAGACACACGGAGAATCGTCTTGATCATTGGGGCACCTCGTGTGCCATCAATCCTCTAGCACGTCGCGATCTGTCAAGCTGTCGTCGTCGTCAGTCAGGAATCCACCACCGAGCAAGCGCGAGACGTGCCCCATCACAGTGACCGGCTTCCACCTGGCAATGATGGCGTCGAGCGCGGTGATCTGACCGATGGTTTTGATTGCAGCGACTGGCACGCCAAACGCAACGACGAACATGCCGCGACGCGACAGGCCCAGCGCATCGAGGTTGGCGGAGGTGTTCTGAGCTGGTGTGACGTTGCCGACGCCGACGACCTTCTCAAGCGCGTTGGCTATCTTCCACAGGCGCGGGTCGGGCCGTTCCTGCAAGTGCGCCAGCAGTCGAGCCCACCGATCGGCCACGGGTGCTGCGATAGGAGAGAGTCGATACCAGCGTTCCCATTTCGCAAGCAGGTCGATGGACGTGAACGGAAAAGCGTTCTCGACAAGCCGCTGTAGGGCGAAGATTGGCCCAGCTACGGCGTCGGCAATGACCCACACCGTCTGGTCGTAAACCGTTTGGTTTTCGTCGGAAAATGGCCCCTCGCCGTAGAGCCGCTTGATTTGGGCAACCAAGCGTTCGTAGAGGGTGTGTTGCTCGAAGGTGGCCCCTCCGAGCGGGATGGGAAAGCCAGGCATGCCGCTAGGCTAGCACGCCTAGACGACGAGACGGATCGGACGCGAAACAGGGGCCTTGACGACGTGAGCGCGGATCTTGGTGTAGAGGTCCGCAGCGGAGGTCAGGATGTCAGCTACTGACGCTACGGACAGGATGCTGGTTTGGCTCGGCGCATCGGTCATGGCATGAATCGCGCCGTCTGCGACGTGAGCGTTCCACTTGGTGATGATCTCGTTCGGGAGATCATAGGTACCCAGCGGCACCGTTGGAACCGGCTGCGTCACAAGGTTGATGGTGTCGGCGATCGAGTGAACGACTGCGCCGACGTGCGACAGCATCTTGGTGCGCAACTCGGTGAGCAGCGCAATCCACTGCGTCCAATCCACGCCAGTGGTTAGTGAATAGCTGACGTTGGCAGCGGCTATCACATTCGAGCTGTCGGCTGCGGAGTGCGCCCCTGGAGTCTTAACGACGTGATCTGAGAACAGCGCCTTTAAAAGGTTGGTGCGCTCGGCACCGTTCTTTGCGGTCCACTCCAGAGCGCTGAAGGTGATTGGCCCGGCCAGCGTGTTTACGGTATCCACCGAGCTGTGCCACAGCCCGCCCGTGTTGAGCCGGTGCCGCTCGTACTGCGTGCCCAGATCGTTCACCAGCACGCGAGCCGCTTCGAGCATGGTTGCCTCAATGCTGGCCGGGCTGCCCATCACAGCCACAATGAGACGTGCTGCGTCGGAAACCTTGTGCGCAAAGACGTGATCGCCAACCACTTCATCGGCGAGGATGAGGTGAGCATTGACGAAGGCTTTGGCATCGAGGTGAAACTGGCACGCCTCGGAAAGATTTGCCGGTGCGGCAGCTCCGCCGACCAGCACCACCGGGCAACGCGGCGGCATGCCGATTGCGTCGGGTAGATACTCGGGACCGTCGTAATGCACGAACCCGGCGGACACCGAAGCGTGGACGCTGTTGTGTGCGTCGCGCTGCGCGTTGGAACAGTCGGGAATATGAACCTGTTGGGCCATGGTCACTCCTTGTGGAACTAAGCGTAGGACAGCGAGGACAGCGAGTAGCGCCAGGTCGCGCCGTCAAACACGGCCATTGCGATGCCTCGCAGCGTTTTGGCCTGGTTGTAGACTTGCACGGCCACCGCATCCACCGCGAACGTGAAGGTCTTGGCCGGGTCGGTGGTGACGCCAAGCGCGTCGTCAAAGATAAACAGGTAGCGGTCGCCGCGTACCGCTGCGGTCGTCTTGAGGTCGATTGCAGCGTTGGCAGCCAGCGTGCCGAACAACCTGCGCGTATGAGCATCGACGTGCGGAAATATCAGCTTGGTGCCACCCGCTGATATGTCGACGTTGGCCACGTCCTCTTCTGGTGGCCGGGCCTGATTGCGGCTGACTTCGACCCACGCCACCCCGTCGTAAAACAGGTGCAGATAGTCCACCGAGTTCGGCGGTGTCGAAAGGGTGAACGGATAGCGCAGCTTGAAGTTAGGCGGCAGCGACGTCAGCTTGCGACCACCGGTGCCGTCTTGGATGAACGCAAGACGCAGCATCGCGCCGACCTCCGCGTTCAAAACAGACGCGATGGCAATGTCGCCACTGAGTCCCGACGACTCATGGTAGGACGCGAGGTGCAGATCAATGTCTACGCTCGGAGCATAGGGGTAGGTGCGCTTGGTAATTGCCGCAAAGCGCGAGAACACACCTCCCCACGCCTCATCGAAGCGACCCAGCGTTCCGACACCGGGAGCGTGTGGGCAGTGACTCACGCCGCCCGACTGGTCACTCTTCCACCGCACCATGCCGGTGCCGTCGTAGGCCGCTTCGATTTTCCATACCTTGGTTGCGGTGAGCGCGTGATGTCCGGCGAGGTCGCCGTTGCAGTACGCGGTGAGCGTCGTACCGCCGCCGTTGCGCAACTCAAAAAGGCTGTTGCTAGCGATAAGCGGGGCATTGACGTTGAGAATGTAGGCAGGCCCGATGAGCGCGCCCGATTTCATCTGGATAGGGTTTGCGGTGTTGGAGCGGATGCTGTTCGGTCCGCCGTGCAGCCGCAGACCGTCCGCGAATAGGCCGTGCTCGTTGTTGCCTGCGGAGTCTGAGACACCGAGCAGCAACGTAGAAAGCGGCGAAGCGTGATTGGTAAACACCACGCCGCCGACGTTGATGTCTGCGAAGATTCGCGTGGGGAGCACGTTGGCCCCGCCAGCGGCGTTTGCGTAAGCGTTGTGCAGCGTGCCCACGCTGCCCGTCAGTGAGAGAACCTGGATGGAGTCGTACGCCCATTTGACGTACGTCTTCATCTGGTTCCACTCTTTGGCGGACAGATGGGTCTGGGAGTCTACGGGGAGATCGCGGTCCCGCTTGTCAGGACCGAGAGAGGCAACGTCGTCTGTTGGTGGGGGAATCGGCGCTATTGGCATGCGTTAAGCATAGCGCAGCGTGAGCGATAGCAGGGCGCATTGGGACAAAGGCGGGGGCACAAGGTCGGTGACTGGCGCAACGATCGTCAGGTTTTTGACGCCGCTCACGCTGCGCACCACTGCATGCAGCAGGTTGTGCGTCAGGTCGGACGGACCACGGGTCGATGGGCTTGGGTAGCGGCTTGGCGGCAACGTGTCACCAGGGCCGAGGCTGCCAAACATTTCGAGCAAGTTGTCGCGCACTGGCTCGATAAGCGATGAGCCCGGCCTGACCACGCGACCAGCGGGGACCGCAGTGGATATCTCGGTTTCGATGGTGAAACCGCCTGCGTCCACGGCTTCGACCTTGGCCTGTTCCAAAAACAGCGGCACGCCGGTCGGAATCACCACCCGCGAGCCGATGGCAATGAACGGTCGGGGGTCGACGGTTGTGTTGATGCGCGAAGTGGTGCAGCCGACAGCAGTGGTGAGCGTGCCAGTCCAGTCTGGACCGAAGCCGATGCCGCCCGTGATGATGAGGTCGAGCACCACGTTGAAATCCGTAAAGTCGGTGATGACCCATTCGTGGCCACCGACAGCGACGTATCCTGGGTTGGCATCGGTCGGCGGCTGTGGGGCGATCGTGTTTTGAATCGACAGAACTCGAGTTGCGCCAAGATGCCGCGCTCCGCGTACGCCCTGCACGATCGCCCGCATGGTGCCGGGCCCGTTGTAAACGTCGTATATCCACGCCTGGTCAACGCCTGGCTGGTCGAGCAGTAGCTGGAGCGCCTGCGATCGATTGTTGGCAGCGGCGCGCTCGGCATCGTGATCGGCCATGCGCTGAGCCCATGCAGACTGGCTTTCTGCGAGGTCGCCACCGGCCAGCTCCAGCACTTCGCAAGTTGGATTGGTGACAACGGGAGTGAAGGTAAGCTCGATGCCGTACACCTGATTGTATTCGGGGCCCACCGACTCGGCACGAATCGGGATGATCATTCCCGGCTCAGGAAACAACACGTCCGGCGGAGCAACCGGCGAAGGCTCGACCTTGAACCGGCCATAGATGGTGACAGCTCCGCCGCCAGCAAGATCCTTAATGGCGTAGTAATTGCCGTTGATGCCGAAGATGTCGCCGACAGACATGCCCGTGGTCGATGAGACGACTACAACATCGGGCCGCAGCGGATCGAATGCGACCACCGTTTTGTTCGGCCAAAGACCAGTCGCCGATGTCTTGGCGATTGTCGTGGTGTAGCGCAGCCCATTCGGCGCGGTCAGCAAACTGTTGGCGGGCTGCACGGCACCGGCCAGCGCTCGAAGTAGCACCAACCCTTCGGACTTTGCAGCGGGCTTCTGGGTGATGTTGCGCTGCTTGCCGTGTCGCGCCAGATACTCAGGCAGCGCTTCGGTCGGGAAGTATTGGAGCGCAGCCAGAGCCAGCTTGCCGTAGATCGGCTGTACCAGCGTGCTGAGCACCTTGGTCATCACGTCGTAATCGCTGTACGGGTCGAGCGACGCCTTGCCCTTCAAGAAGGCAACCACCGCCTGTCGTGCCCTGGAAAGAACTTCGTCGAGCTTGGGGATCGTAAATTCGCCAGCCATGTCAGAAGCTTAGCCCGAACGCGGCGGTTTGCGGCTCGCCTCGCGAGTCTTGGAACTGCACCTTGACCTCGACGAAGGTCTCCGCCCCTGGTCGCTCGGTGACAGTGGTGGTCGTAGCGAGGTTGCTGATTTGGTTGCTGTCGATGAGTGGGCGCAGCGTCCGCGCTACCTCGACCTCGATTCTCTCGGGCAAATCTTCGGTGATCTTGTCCAACTCGTGTAGCTTGGACCCGGCTTCCGGCAAGGCCGGTGAGCTGTTGTAGCGGAGCCGCAGCAAAAACATCACGGAAGTGGTCATCGTGGTGTCCTCAGCGCGCTGTCCGTTTACGAGAGTCCAATCGCGACTGGTCGGGTCGATGCGTCTTGTGGGGTTGCCCATTTATGCTCCGTGGCCAAAAATGCCAGCTCGTTCAACGTACCAGAGGAGAAACGACATCATGAGAACCAGAAGCTTGCTAGTTGCCAGTGCTGCCTTGTTGCTGTTGTCCTGCGGGGGCGTGGTCGATGCGCCGCCCGAGAAGACCCCCACACCCGTGATGAAGCTCGTGGAGGGGCCCGCCCGCTCAGGCACCGATATTCGTCAGGTGTGGATTCAAACCGACGGCGGGGGCCGCGTGCGGTACCAGGACACGGTGTATGCCTCCGTGCTATCCGACCGCTTCAAGACGCCGATCTACTGCGCGTTCGGTCGCGCCGGTCGTGATGGACGGTCTGCCTGCATCCCCAACTACCAGAGCTCGCTGTCGTGGGACGCGGGGGCCGGGTTGTACTCGGACCCAAACTGCGTGACGCCGGTGGCCGTTGAACAAGCCAACTGGCGCGGGTGCATTGGTGGCAAAACGCTGTTTGTGGTGACGACGTTTCAGACCGCCGACGGATGCTCGCAGCTCCCGCTGGTGAGCGAAGCAAAAGAGGTGGTCATAACCACCGCCTACGGTCGCTCCCTGGGAACTTGTCGCCCGATCGCAATAGACCCAACGGCTCGGTTCTATGTGATGGGGGCAAGCGTTGACGAGCAGCTCCCACGCGGCACGGTTGGTATCGAGTAACAGCTACTCGATTTTAACCAAGCTGCTGAACGTCTTGATGAGCGCGAGCGGCGAGATTGTGATTTCGGGGGGGCCGCCGTAGGTGCCGAGCAGGATGAACGGCGGTATGACCGTCGACGCTCCCTTTGCATTGATGTAGGTGATGCTGATTGTCACGGTGGGCGGGGGGCCCACTGCTGAGACGACCGCGATCAATACCCTGTCTCCCCTCACCTCATCGTCCTCGCGTGCCGCTCCCCGCTGAGCGTTTTTACCCACCGCGATTTTCTTATCCTCAACAGTCACCGTTTGAGGCGCTGAACCCAGCGAGTGAATCCGCGAAGCGCCTGATGGCAGCTCGGTGAGCTTGCCGGTGGCGTCTCGGTCGACCACGGACAGGATCTCGCAAAGCTGGCCGTCGCGTAGCGCAATGGCGTCGTGCCCTATCGAGTCATTCGTGGGCCGCGATTGAAACCCGGCCTGCTGCCGGATGCGGACGTTTGAGCGGGGGCGATCGGCGAACTCTATCGTGGCGACCATTTCGCCACTGGCATCCACCGAGATTGATGTGACCTCACCGACATCGATCATCACTAGCTTTTAGAGCACGATCGAGCCCTTGGGAACCAGCGTGAGAGCAGTCGTGGCTGCGTTGGCGTCGGAGCGGCTCTTATCGAGCACCCGCTTGGTGATAAACCCTGACAGATCGGGGATGGGCTTGATCCGCTCGTCTCGAATGTGACAGAGCGTGTTTACCGTGTAGACATAGCCGCGCTTCGACCTGTGCCCCGCGACGGTGTACTCGTAGACCTCAGAGTTGGCGTTGCGATGGGCAAGGATGCGCTTGGCGATGCGATCGGCCTGCTCGTTTGACACCGGGTTGTGGTCGATGACGTAGCGGCGACGCGGCCATGTGTAATCAGTAGCGGTCTTGGCGTACCCGCGTATGGCCGACTTTTTCTTGGTCTTGCGCCGTGCCGTCGATCGTGGATCGGCTGAGTGGTACAGCGAGCCGCGACCAAGCACCTCGACTTCGGTGGCTGTCGAAGTTGCGCTACGGCGTCGACCGCCGCGAAGAATGTTGGTGCGATCGGGGTCGGACAGGATGCGGCGGATCGCGTACAGCTCCTCCTGGTCGTAGTCCGGCACCGTAAAACAGAAATTGCCGTCTGCGGTGAAGTACGGAATGACCCCAAGGTTTTCCGCGTGCCGGTGGATGAAGTCCCACTCGGTTTCGCCTGGGTGCGGCTGCGCGTCTTCAAGAGACTGCCGGATAAAGAACTCGTTCACGCCCGAGCTCGCTACGCTGGTCGTTCCCCGGCTGGTGCGCACGGTTTTTGTTGAGGCGATGACCTTGCCCGACAACAGGCTTCGGTTGGCCACATCGTCGGCGCTGATTTCAAAGTCGATGCCGTGTCCTCGGTACTTGGCGCAAATCTTTTCGGCGATCGATGGCAGCGTGGTTTGCGAGTCGATCTTCAGATCACGCGGCACCTCGTTCTCCATGAGGATGTGCGCGGGGTCGAGCGCTTCGACGTGGATCATAGCCTCGCCGTTCTCGCCTTCCTCCCAAAATTGGTCGACGATGATCATTGTTGCCAGGCGAATGCCATCGAGCTCCAGCGCTATCACCGCATCGGGCAGGGTCAGGTTCGATACGCGCTCGACGTATTCCGGGGCTGGCAGGTCGGTCCCAGCGCCGTTTGCAGCAAGGGTGAAGCTTGCGCTGTTTGCTGGCTGAAACAGATCCTCGGTGACTGAATACGTCGTCCAGGTTTGCAGCCGACGGCCTTGCTCGCCGGTCGGGCCGGACAGCACGGTAAGTGTGACGCGATCCTCGTTCATTATCTGTCCAGAAAGTTGATGCGCGTCGAGGCTGGGTATTCATCGCGCATGGTGGGGTTGTACTTCATGATCTCCTCGGCTCGACTGGCATCGCCGTAGAGAGCGTGTGCGATCTCGGCTGCCGACATGGCGCGGTCGAACACCGCAGAAATGAGCCGGGCCGACTTGGCTTGCGCGTCCTGTCCGGCTTCCTCGATCTGCGCTTTGGCCCCAACCGCAGCGACCATCACATCGGCGTTGTCGCTGAACAGCATTTCCTGAGTCGCGAGCAGATCATCGAACCGCAGTTTGATGCGGTCGGTTTCGGCCCGAATCTGGTCGAACGTCGCTTCCTCGGATTGAAGCCAGGAGTCGAACTCCTGCACCAGCTCGACAAACGGCGGGGTCTTCTGAAGGACGCCTAGCATCCCCCGGCTGGGGAAAGACGGTAGAGACGGCGGGGCCGGTGGTGGGCTGGCAAGCAGCGCGTCGACTTGCTGCACCCGCATAAACACGTCCACAGCCAGGTCTCCGTTGATCACATCGAATCGCTTGGGCGGAGCTGCCGCGAGCTTGGCCACCGCGCCATCAAGGATCGCTGCGTTGGCCTTGGCACCGGCCAGCGGGTTGCGCTCCACGATGTCGTTTTGGGTCAGTCCTTCCTCCATGTCTTGGACGAAGGCAAAGTTGACCGTGCAGCCGTTGAGCGTATCGACGCTGTACTGAACGTCCCATTTGGTGAAATGGCCGTTAATCTCGCCAAGCACCGGAAGCTTCAATTTCCCCTGTCGGGAAAGCTGTAGCCGACGACGCATCTGCATGAACGTGATGGGCCACAGATCCTCGTAGCCGTCGATACCGTTCAAAAAGTAGATCTGTCCGCTGACATTGAGCGAGCTGACCGAAAGTCCCTCACTGGCCTGATATCGCCGATGGGGGAACTTGTAACTGGTCCACTCCATGATGTAACCGGACTCGTCCCACGCCGACATTGGAAACGGGCCAATGCCGTCGAAGTAAATGGGCGCTCTGTATCGCTCCTCGTTCGCCATGGGCTAACGCTACCATGGGCCGAGGCAAAGCCAGTCAGAGGGAGGAAGCAAGTAGCCGCTGCGTAGACACTCGGACTACGCAGCGGCTAGAACCCAGCAAGCCGGGTAAACGAAGTTCCCATGCGACAAGCAAGGGCACCGTGCCTGAGAACTCGGAGCCTACAACCGGACCTGCGTGGCTGCCATCATTTTCGTGACGCCACGAAAATGGTCCTAGTGCTGACCTGGCTTCACCGGCACTCGCTTGCCACCGCGAGCTGCCTGCTGTGGGCTGCGAGCTTCGGCAGTCACGCTGGCCTTCTGGCCGTTTTGCAGGGTCACGTTCACGCTGACCTCTAGCTTTCTCTGTAGTTCGTCGCGCTGCTGCTGGAGCTTCTGCAAGTTTTCCTCACTCGATTGTTTCTTCCGCTCCATGTCCTTGCGGATCTCCGCCTCTGTCGAGATCTCCGAGGTCTGCTTGCGCTTGTAGTTGGCATACAGGCCAATTGCCGACAGTCCAAACCCCTCGACGATCGCTTTGCCTTTGTCGCCGGTCCATCGGCCAGCCAGGTCGCCAGCCACGTTGACCACGCTTGCAGCGCCCGGTGTCTGGTTCTGAGCTTCCTGCATAATCTCCGATGCTGCTTGGATCTTATGCCTGTGCTTCATAAAGTTTTGGTATCCAAATACTTCTGCTCTGGACAAGCGAGCCTTGGTTTGTCCCTCGTATGTGCCCATACGGAAATCGAATCCCTCATCGAGAAACGACTGACCAAGTTTAGGGTCGACGTTCTCAAGCTCTTTGATTCGTTCCGGGTTGCGCAGAATCGACATCACGCCCTCACGGGCCTGCATGTCCTTGACGACATCGTAGAGCTTGATTCGTCCAACTTTGCGACCGCCAGCCTTCGCCTTAGAGAGCGGGTCAGACTGATTGGCCAACCGCAGCTTGCCCTCGGTTTCAGCGCGACGTATGCCGCTTGCGATTTCATCGGGATCGCGAAGGCTTGCCGCGCCGGTCTTTTTGTCAACCCTCATTGGGTCGAACCCGTACGTTTCCTTGAATCGCTCTCTGGTCTTTTCGTCGGCAAACTTGCTGAGCATGTTTTCTGCTCGGTTCACCGTCAGGTCAATGTCACCGCGCAGCTTGGGATCGTCGGCCATCGCCTGGAGAAGCGCCTGACCCTTGCGGTAGGCGACAAGGCCGGATGTGTTCTGCATTCCCATCAACTGAGCGATGACACCGCCGCCTTTGGTTTGAATGTTCTTTGCGGACAGCGACCCCTTTTCTTCGCCCGCTCTGGTGATGCCCTGCATGGCGGTCACATCTTCGGCGCTGGTCAATCCCAAATCGCGCATGGTGGTTATCTGGGATTCAACGGACGAAGAGATTTCCTCGTTGTCCAGATAGTCACCAGTGCCTGCCACAAGAAGCTGTCGAAGCATTGCGCCGTTTTTGGCTAACACTTCACGGCCCATGCTCTTCTTTTCCTGTGCGCCTAACACTGCTTCAATGGCGACGGTTTGCGGCACACCCGCTTGCAGCGCTACCGATTGGATCGTTTCCTTAGCAGCGGCAAAGCCCTTTTCGTCGTTGATGAGCGACAGCTTGGCGCGCAGTTTGTTGAGCTGTTTATCCAGCTCGGCGGCATCCTGGGTCGATTCCTCAAACCCTTTGATGTGCGCAATCTTGGCAAGCTCCTGAAGTTTCTGTTTGCCCTTGTCGAACACTCGCGTCATTGCTTCGGCGGCAAACACGCCGTTGCGCAGTTGCTCGGCAAACGATCTACTCGCGGTGCCGATGCCGAGAATCGTCTTGCGCGAGTTGTCCATCCACTTGTTCAAGTCCTGAGCCATCAACTTGGCGTCGCGAATCGGGATACCGGCCTGACGCATGGCCTGCTCAAACTTCTTGGTGTCGCCGCCGCTCTGCACCAGCAGTTGCCGGGCCTCTTTTAGCGGCAGCACCATCTGTCCGTTGATTGACTTGCTCGCCTCCTGAATGGCCTTGACCAGCTCGGCAGACGCCCCCTTTTGGTTCTTGAGCGCATCGGTTACGGCCTTGTCGTCTTTGACGACGAATCGAACGATGACTTCCTCTGACATGGTGGGTGTCTCCTGCTACAGCGGTCGCCACGGCGGATGGGCCGGGTTGCGGAATGGGTGCTTGGGCGCAGAAAACGCCCGCTCGATGGGGGTCTTGGCGTCCTCGTGGATCGGGAGGTGCTTGTCTTCTGCGTCGCACAGCATCTCCCAATAAGCCACTTGGTCCGGGGTCAATCCGGGGAAATGACCGTAGGACAGTGTGTCACTAAATAATCCATAAATTCCCCCACCTGTTCGTCGGTGTAAGCGGCCCAATCGATCGGCCCGTGCTTTTTTTTTAACACCGCGAGCAGTCTTTCCCATTCGTGCTCCTTGGCGAGCCGGTCGTAGGTCGACAGCGGTGCGTACTGCGCGGTGATCTGCCCGTAATAGCCAACAAGCGTTTTCAGCGTGTGCTCGTCGCGAATGCTGGTGCGAAGGTGTTCGGGGTCAGTGAACAGCGGCTCCTCGGGCTTGTTGAGCTTGACCGATAGCTTGATACCGCCCGTCTCATCGACGCCGGTTTCGATGGCCTTGCACCGTCTGCACGCAAACGCCATCAGGGCAAGGTTCTCGAATCGCGTCAGCATGTCGCGGTCGTCAAGCAGGTCGAGCTGTTTACCTTTGCCGCGAGAGTACAGATAGGCCGACTCCATCTCTGGGATCGTGCATGTCCGCATCATGATCCATTGCGTTGGCTCTTCTGGCCACGGCACCCACACGAGCATCGCTGCCCCGATCTTGACGGCAATGACTTCGGCCTCCTCATCGGGAGGCTCGTCTTGAGAACTTGTGATGCGGGGAGCTGCTGCGGGAAGACCAGAGAGGATTTGTGCCATGCGCCTGAGACTAGGCGCGCAGCGGGGGGCTAGTCAAACGAGGGTGCGCCGCAGTGAATGGTCACTGCTTGCGAGCTGGGCTTTTCAAGACCGAAGTCCCAATCAGCTCGCAGCACGCGGCCTTCGTACTTGGCGCGTCTGCCGGTCGTGTCGCCTTCGATCTGGCCGTAGATCGTGAGGGTCTGCTTGTTGCGCATCGCCTCGATAAACGAAAACTGCGGCGAGCCTTCGATACGAATTGCGGTGCTAAACGTCACGACGGTCTGAAAGGGACCGTTGCTAAAGCCCGACAGACCGCCGCGCTTGGCGTCGCCGCCGAACGTGTTGACCGGCTTGTCGCCGCTTTCGTGCGCGAGCTTGACGTCCATGAGATCGGCCACGTAGCTCAACACTCCGCCACGCGCCTTGATGTGGCACTGCATGACGGAGGCATAGCTAATCAGCGGCGCAGATTGCTGGGATGGGGATGCCATGTTTCACTTCCTCTTGCGGTTAGGCCGCTTTGGTGGTCTGTCGCAGGGTCATTTCGGCCTGTGCGAACCAGCCAATGACTTGCAGCGGGACGTTGGGGACGAGCATGCGGTCGCCGTTGGCCGGGTGAATCTGCGACTTGACCGCGTTCTGAGCCAGCATCTTCTCGACCTTCACGAGCTGGCCGATGGCCTGACGCTTGCGCAGCTCGTCGAAGATGTACTGGTCAAACAGCGAGGGTCGCAGCACGTACTCTGCGGGCTTCTCGTTCGGGTTCTCGGGGTCTTCGTCTTCCATCTTCCAGCCCGCAAACGTCGCTGGGATGTCAGCTTCCCAATAGTCCGCGAGGTCATCGGGGACGAGCACGCAGTTGAGATTGAGGCAGTTGTAATCAGGGCTGCCGTCAATTGCCTGGAACCGCGTGGTGATCGGACGGGTGACGACGCCAACCGTGGGCTGTCCTGGGTAGGTGCGGATCGGACACGCGCCGACGTTGAGCGCAGCGGTGGCTTCCGGCTCGGTGATCCTGTCGGCGTTCGCCACGGGGCCACGGAAGTTTCGCAGGTACACCCGGTCCTTGCCGCCGTTGATGAGGTTCGCCGCGATGTCCAGGTTCGTGCCCTGGACGATGTAGGCGGCGTAGCGAGCCGCGATGCGGATCGGCGTGTCCTCTGCCTTCTTGCACCACGCCATTGCGCTGCGGTGCGCATTAACGCTGGTGGTAACGGTGGTGACCTCGCTGAGCGTCCCGGTGTGCGCCCAGACCACAATGCCGCGCAAGCCAGTGAGCGGATCGGCGCGCTGGTTGATGTACTGCACCCAGCGCGGGACGCCGACAGAAGTCGAGACGCTGTTGTCGGGACAAACGATCATGGCTGCCCGAAGGTTGGCAATCGCATCGAGCGCAGACGAGGGATCGGCATCGGTGACGCCAACGGTCTTGACCGTAATCGCGTAGGTGCTGCCGGTGATTCCGTCAGCTACCCATCGGATCGCCATCAAGTTCCCGCGAGCGCCCTTGTGAACCCACCGGAAGTCGATGGAGCCAGCGATCGGCGCGGTCGGGCAGTACACCGGGATGTCCCGCCGCACGACAAAAGCGTTGTAGATGGCGGTCGCCTGCTGGAGCGGAGTCATGCCAGGGGTGATCGGCACTTCGATGTATGTCGGGTCGCCCTGCACCGTGAACAGCAGCGAGCCACCGAGCACGGCGTTGTTGGTGATGGCAAACGTCTGCTCGGCGTACGCACCGCCGCCCGCCTCGGGAAAGCTGACGCCGTACAGCGTCAAGTCCGCGTTCTGGTCGAGCGCTGCGGCCACGCCCTGGTGAATCTCGCTGCCATAGCCCCACTTTTGCCCAGCGTCGTCCACCGACAGGATGGGGCCATTCACCACTCCATCGGCCAGAGTAGCGACACCGATGCCAACGCGCTTGGCATAGCCGGTGATCACGACGTTGCGGGTAGCAGCTCCGCTTGCCTGCGGGCCGAAGCCAAACAGGACGGACATAAAGACCCGTGGATATCGGTTGCTTGGACTGATGGCCATCTCTACTTCTCCTTCGATTCGTCAGCGAGCACCAGACCGCCCTCGGCAATCTGCATGCGGTAGAAACTCTCGTCTGGCACTTCCTCGACAATCTCGGTTCCGTCGAGGTCGTACCGGGTCAGGCGAATTTCGCGGCCCGCCAAGAACAGGTCGGAGGTTTGCTCCATGGCCGTCACGCGGCCCGCCGTGTCGGTCGAGACTTTGGTGATGCCGGGTGCCCCGGTGACGGTGTGATGCACTTGCTCATCCGGCAGATAGTTGCCGTCGGCACCGCGATTGCACTCGCGGTAGCCAATGAAGTGTCGACCCGGTGCGCCGACCTTTAGGACCATGCGGCCTGGGACGGCCTTGACCTTGAGACTCATGGGAACTCGCTCCTTGCGGGGTGATGGGATGTCGCGACTGACTCTAACGGAGGCGTCAGCCTCGTGTCTACGAGGCTACCGGATTCGGTCTTGCCCCGCAGTAGGTAGTCAAAGTACGCGCCGTTGAAGGCGTCGAGCAGTAGCCCCCAACCCGCTTCGGAGTTTGACCAATAGCTGTCGTACTCAAACGAGCCGGTGAGCGTCGGGAATATCGTTTGACCGTTTGGTCCACGATACCCTTCCTCTGACTGGTAGGTCTGATAGGCCCTCGCGTAGTCTCCGATCCGCGCTGCTCGCAGCAGGTTGCGGTCCTCGGGGCAGCGCTGCACCTCTGAAATCACGCGCCGCATCTGCTCGTCAAACTCACCGAGCAGCGGCCACAGCCGTTCGGTTTCGGACTGCCCCGGCAGCATCCACAGCCATTTGACCATGGTGCGACGTCGGTCGACGCTGGCCGTGTATCGCTTGCTGTTTGTGCGGTCGCGCCATATCGCAAACAGCGGCCACGACACGTCGCCTTCCTTCACGACGTCGAGCAGCGCGCCCGAGCCGCCGAACGGGTTGGCGTTGAACACCGTCTCGATGGGTCGCGTCTCAGGGTTCGCGAAAGTGACGCGGAAGTTTTCCAGCCAGCTCTCGCATAGCGCTGGAAATCGCGGGGGCACGTATCCGCCTCCCAGGTGCCGAACAATGATCGCGGTCCATGCCACGATCTGCCAGTCGTAGATCTGGCTGCCGGGCGCGAGCAGCGACCGTGGTTCGGTCGGCGGCGATATCGGCGGCCTGCTCACGACGTCCTCGTAAGACCGCCGGTAGGCGTGTAGTTCGCACCGTCGTAGGTTTCAACGGGCATGGTGCGCAGCATCTGTTCGTACTGCGACCCGTAGTACATGGCCTGCCGATCCCACTTGTCGCCCTCTTGCTGTGTGTTCTGACGAAACAGCAGCTCTAGCGTTTTGAACGCCTTCAGTTGCGTGAGCGGCGTGGTGTTCGCAAAGTCGGACACGCGCAGCGGCTTGGCGAACTTCTTCAAGTCGACAACGACCAGTAGTTCCGCCTCGTCGAAAAAGATGTCGTAGACCGTCTTGCCTTCAGCAGCGAGTGACGCGGCCTGGCTTTTGCGCCACGTCGGCACGAGGTTGTAGCAGCTCGCGTACTTGACCCGAAGATTGTCCTCGGTGCAGGGAATGTCACCCACGGTTTGTCTCCTCGATGAATTGACGCATGGCCAGCGAGAACACCTGAGTCATGCGCACCTGAAATTCGATCTGGCTCATAGCGGTGGTGATAAAGGGGTTCGGCTTTGTGCCGGGGTGGTTGACCTTCTTGGCAAACACCACTCCGCCGGCCTGTGTTTCAAACCGCAATCGACCACGCGGACCGCGAGCCGACTTCGCTTCGATCGGGTGCGGCACGGTGCCGCCATCGATGAAGCGAGCAGCTCCCCCGGCCTTGACGTAGCCGGTGATCTGCGTGTCGGTCGTCTCAGCGGTTAGAATGCCGCCTTCGATGGATCGTCGCGTGTCTCCGCTGCGGTCAGTGAATGACGCACCGCGAGCGCGTTCGGCTGCCTCAGACATCAAGCTGTCGACACCGCGCTTCAGTACGTCTTGCAGCTTAGACTGCACCACGGCGTACAGACCATCGAGCCCGCGTGTGTCGAGCTCCATCTTAAAGCTCATCTGTCGGCCCTCCGCGACGTGCGAACCGCCTTAGCTGGACTCGCTGACGGATCGACAGCGCTGGCTTGGTCCACTACGGCCGTCGTCGGTGCAGTCACTGCCTGGTCGACTGTGGCTGCTTTGTCATCCACCGTCACTGGCTGAGTCTCTTCCGGCGGGGTGCTGTGCGCTTCCGGCTGCGCATTGATGACATCTGGGGCAACCGGCGGTGCATCGAAGTGGGTGCCAAAGTCGTACGAGTATTGCGACTTCAGCCAGGCCAAATATTCCGACCGCAGCTTGGCATCAAGCGGCATGCCTAGCTTGTCGCAGGGCACCAGCTCGTACAGCTTTGGCAGCGGACCAGAAAGATACTGCTCTGCCCAGAGCTGCTCCATGATGCAAGAAAGCCGCAACGGGTTGCCGTCAATGTGGACATTTGGGCGCACCCATCCGCTGACATGCGTAGGCCGAAGCAAACGCACGCGAGCCGGACGGGTGAGGTTTAGAGGATTGCGATTCGGAGGAACTTTTGTGAGGAGGCCAGCGATTTGATGTAGGTCCATGCCGAGAGCATAGGCCACCAAATCGCTTCGAGGCTAGTACAGCGGGTTGTAGAAGCCTTCCATCATCGCGGCAGCTCCAGAGGAGCCGAGCGCCCAGCTATGGTCGAGACACACGCGCATCTGGTAGAGCGTCGCGTCGTGCGCCACTCCAAGCTGCTCGATGTACCAGCCAAAGCCATATTGTTGGAAGACTTTTCCGGTCGGCATACCGCGCACGACGCCGATGAACGCGCCGAAGTCGATGCCATCGCTCTCGGGCGTGCGGGGATCGAGACAGACGCACAGCACCGGGCGGGTCGGCTTGCCGTCCATCATCTTGATGGGCACGGTGTCGTCGACGATAATCGCATGCCCGTCGTACACGGGGAGCTTGCGCTTGGCCATTGGCAGGATGTCTTGCGGCACCGGGGCAAGGGCGTTGCCGAAGTCCTCGTGGTCAATGGTGCTGCCACCAAACGACCGAGCGACCTCTTTCAGTGCGTTCAAGTCGGACGGGTGCATGATGTACACTGTCCACATGCTGTCGCGGTATGCCGGGAACAGCTTGTTGCGGAGCTCGTCGAGGTACTTCGGCGAGATGGCGGTCGGCGTCGGCAGCGACGTGATCTGGTCCGGTTCCATCAGGCTGATAAGCCCGTCCGGGTTGTTGCCGGTGCTGCTGAACTCGATCTCACACAGGCCGTCCGAAGCTGGCAGCGCTGCGGTGGTGACGGTCACGTAGCCCGCGCTGGAACCGCAGTACAAGGTGTACGTATTGTTCGCAGCGACCACGACTTCGGGGCCGTAAAGGTTGTCACCGGGGGCCTTAAAGGTCAGCGTGCTGTTGGCTTTCGTGAACCGGAGGAAGCCAGTGCCACGGGTGTTGTCGATGCTGTGTCCGACCGAGATGGCCGGAATGTCAGCGGCAGTCAGCGAGCCGCCTGGCTTGATCATCGCCACGTCGAGCCACTTGCCGGTGATGGCAGTCGCCCAAGCGGTGCGCGCCATGTCCTGCATAATCATCTCGGCGCGGGTCCACAGCGGATCTTTGGGCTGCGGAGACGGCGACATGGGGTTGCTGGTGTAGTACGGCGCGTTCGCGTACGCGGACTGGATGTGCGACGCAATCGCAGGCTGAGCCACGATCTGCTTCAGGCGGCTCTGCGTCTGCACGATCCGGGGATCGGGAGCGCGACCGATGGCGGCACCAGGAATGGCGTACGGGATGTTGATCTTGTCCTTGTGGGCACGGCGGCGGTAGTCCAGCACTCCGCTTGCGTCCGTGATGGGCGCGAAGAACAGGAACTGCGCGAGCTGGTGCATATTGGCGGACGAAGCGTATACGCGCTTCCCGATGGGCTGCACCGTCTGGTTGTATGCATCACGCAGGTTGAAAAACTCAAGTGCGTCGGCCATGGGACTCTCCTTGGGGGGCAAAAGGGGCGGTGTTCGTTTGATGAGGCAACTTTAGCCTCGGTGAACGAAGACTACCGACCCTCCTACTCCGAGGCAAGTGGCTTAGGAGCTTGGCGTGCGGGAGGAATTACGGAAGGCAGAAGCGGAGGCTAGTAACGAGGGGTGCTGTTCTGCTGGGTCTGCTGACGGAAGGCATCAGCCAGCGATGGCGGAAGATCACTGCGGGGCTGAGGATTCGCGTTCTGCGGAAACGACGCGGGCGCGTGTCCCGGTGTCGATGCAGTCGAACCCATGCCTGGCGGAAGGCGCGGCTTGAAGAATGCGCCTTCCTGCGTATCCAGCCACTTCGCGACGCCTTCCTTGAGCGGATAGACATCGGTCCTGCCCTGCTCGTTTGGAATCTGCACGAAGAATGCAGATGAGCCATCCTGACGCTTGTCCATGGCAATCCGTCCAAGCGACATCATCTTGTAGACGGCCTCGCGGGCGGTTGGTTCTTGCATGCGGTACAGGTCGTGCTGTACCAGTGCCTGCACTGCCGCCGTCTCGGCGGACAACGCAATGGCTTTCTGCTCGGCCTGGTCGCGCTCGGCTTTCATCCGACTCAGCTCGGCTTCGTGCTGCCTCAGCGCAGTCTGCATGGCTGACAGCTCGTTGACGTTCTCTCCGCTGACCTGAATCGGGGCAGCCGGTGAGGGAGCTGGTGCATGAACCGGGGGCGGCCCAGCGGGAGCAGCCGGAGGAGCGGCGGGTGCTTGCGGCGGGGCCGGAGGTGCAGATGGTGCCTGTCCGCCTGCGCTGTGCGAAGCAAGCGCCTCACGCACCATCGCCATTGCCTCTTCGCGGGTGAGGTACTGCGGCTGCTGCGAGCCTGACTGCTGCGACAATGGAGTTGGCGCGGCGGGCGATTGGCCTGGCTGCTGCACGATCGGGGCCTGTGCCGCTGGTGGCTGCATGGTCGGAACCGGCATCGGGGCGCGAGTGATCGGCACAAGGCTTGATGCGGGGGGAACTACTGGAGCTGCGGGAGCCTGACCGCCACCACCGCCCGCGCCAGCGGGGTCGACGCCTTCTGGCGTGATGCTGCACGCCTGACTAACGATACGGCTGGTGAGGTGGGGAAGAATGGAATCAAACAACATCTTGGGGGCCTCCATTTGAGTGGTTTGGGCGTTGATGCCCACACCTGAAGGTGTACCCCAAAATGCGGGGGGGTGGCTAGCGGCGGCTACGAGCGGAGACGAAGGCTAGCGTCGCGAACGGTCAGGCCGTTCGTGCCAGCCACGCTGAAGTAGCCAAACATATCGACCGTCACAGACGGTACGGACAGGTCGAGAGCAAGCGGAGCGATCACGTTGAAGCCCTGAGCCGCGATGAAACCGTTGGCGCTGGTGTAACAGATGCCGGTGGTGAGCACCTTGCCGGTTGCGCCAGTCTCGCGAACGATGATGCGTCCCTCAGCGACAAACTCATCACCGAGCGCGTTCGGTGCGGGACCATTGAAGGTCAGCAGCACGGCGGCACCGATTTTGAGCTGAAGGCGCGGTTGCGCGCTGCTCGCTCCGATCGCGCAGATCGCCTTGAACTCAATCTCGTCACCGACAACAAGCAACCGAGGGTCAAACTTGAGGTCGACGTTGACGGTCGCCTTCTTGACGCGCACCGGGGTGCTGTCGGTGTTGATAAGGTCGCTGTCTCCGAGGAAGTGATTGCTCACCGAGGCCAGCGCTGCCGCATGACGGCTGCCCATGCCGAGCATCACGCGGTTGTTGCACCAACCGATGGCGATCACCTGCGGAGACGCCACGAGCACCGGGTAGTTGGTGTCGCCGGACTTGGCCAAGCGCGAATCGGTGCCGACCACGTAGTCAGCGCCGACCGTGATGTTCGCTAGCTCCAGGTCGCCTTCCAGGCAGCGAACGCGGATGTAGTTGCCATCTACGCGATCGGCGATGCCGTCGGCAATCCCGCCGGGAGCTGCCGCTGCAAACGCCACGGAGTCACCGCCAAGCTCATCGCTGGCAGCCGCAACCACACCGTACAGCACCACGGCCATACCGATTTGGATTGCGCCGACCACGCGACCCTGGAAGTACCGTGGGCGGTGAAACTTAGTGCCAGTTCCGTCATTCGGGGCCATCGCAAGCATCTCTGCGATGGGGTTGGGGAGACTGACAGACGATCCGAAAGCTGCGTTGGTTCGCTGGTTCATGGTGTGCCCTCCTTGGGCTTGGGCGATGAAGTTGCCGTGGTTGTTGTCGACGAAGTGTCGAACACCAGGTCGAGAAACCTATCATGGTTTTTCTCAACCTCAGCGGCGATCTCGGCGTCCAGTTCGGCCAGCTCGACCTCGGTTGAGTTGGGAATGACGCCTCGCATGCACCGTTGAAAGATGCGCGTGAGTACCTTTTTGCCCCACGGCATCGACATCGCCTTCTTGGTTTCGTCGAGGTGGTCGCGGTACCGGCTTACGTTGAACACCTTCGATCGCTTGACCACCACTTGATCAAGCACGCTGTCCCTGATTCCGTACATCTCGCCGATCTTTGAGAAGATGTCGCGCTCGCAGCTTTCAAGGTTTTTAGCCGCGTTTTGAAGCATCGCTTCCATCTGCTGAAAGCGGATGTTCATCGCCTCAGCGGTTTCGCTGTAGCGACGGCTGTTTAGGTCGAGCCCGCTGATGGTGTGCAGGTTTTCCATCATCGAGTCGAACGCCTTCGCGTAAATCTCGGCGGGTCCGTTCGGCGGGGCGATATAGCGAGTGAGTCCCTTGTGGTCCTTCTTCTCGGTGATGTAGTTTCCGACACCGATACCGATATTGCCGTTGGTGCTGGCGTCAGACTCGCCAGTGACGAGCGTGGCAAAGGTCTGTCCGCGCATGATGCTCCGACGCTCGGAGTTCATCTGAAACATTTCCCACGCAGCTTTTGCGACGTTGAATATCTGGGGAAGTCCGAACGACGTGAGCGCGCCAAAGCCCTCGTCCCAGCTCGCAAACGCGACCGGAAGCCGTCCGCTCGATAGCGGGTTTGGGCCTTCGCTGCGCGAGTACAGCCGACCAAGCTGCTGTAGTGGGCTGAGCGGGCCTGCGTTCGGCGGAGGCAGAAGGATCACGTACTTCTCCCAGTGGTCTGGGTAAAGCCGGTAGACGTGTTCCTCCCAAAGCTTAACGTCGCTTAACGTGCGACGCGGATGCTCGTGCATGAAGCTGAGCGCGCAGGCTGCGAGCGAGCCATCGGGGCGCATGTCCCAATCGGTGATTTCTTGCGGGACGATGGGGATCGCGTAGGGGGTCGATACGTGGGTGGATTCGGTAGGCAGGTCGAGCAGCACGCCGCTCCAGCCGAAGATCTGCGTGCGCAGTCCGACGTTTCGCATGAGCGATGACAGCTCCCGCTCGCGGCCATCGACGCGCATCGCCCAGCGTTCAAGCTCCTTGGGCATGTTGCGACGCTCGGGCTCGTCTTGAAAAAGGAAGCTGTTGGTGACGCGGACGATCCTCTCGACCGGATTGATGTAGGCGGTGTTTTTGATTCGGTCCAAATAGGACCACTGGTCCTCGCCCGTGTAGGCCACCAGATAGCTGAGCATCGACTGCTGAGCCGCCACGCCCTGTCGCCCGTAGCTCATATTGAACAGGTTTTGACGAAGGTACAGCCACGAATCCACGCCGCGTTCGTAGGCTCGACGCCCCCAAAACGGTGCGTCTGGGCTGGGTATCAGAGCGTTCTGAAACCCGCCGCCACCGACGTATGAGTCAAGGAGGAAGTTATGCAGATAGCGCTCCATCTCGTAGCCGTTGCGACGGAAGCGCAATTGGCGAAGGAGCAGTTGCTCCTCTTGATTAGCGCCAGAGAAGAATGAAACCAGTTCGGGGGATAGTGGGCGGTAGGGTGCGTCGAGAAACATGGTGTGAGGCTATCGCACCATGTCGCGGGAAACTAGGGATGAGGTTTGGCCACGACGAGCTGGGAGAACTTGATGTCCTCCATGAGGAAGGTCGCCGTCAGTGTCTGCTCATCGGCGGCGTTTGTGTCGATGAGCACTTCCTTCAGAACGACCTCGTACACGACGTTCTTCGTCGTGCCTGCGATCGTGTACGTGAAGCCGATGGTGTACGGCTTCTCGGTTTCCTCATACAGCCCGAGCGTATCGTTGTTTGCGGCGGGCTTGTAGACCACGACGATTTCCCGCTGCCGCTTGTAGAGGCGCGGCTGGAGAACCGGCTGATAGTCGCTGTCGATTCTCCGAACCGTGCCGCTGATGTAGCCCGGAAACACGACGCAATCGCCGAACGCCTTGTTGTGGCCCGCAGCGATCTTGAGGCGCGGCATTATGCGCCCTCGATCACGAAGCTGACGGCGGCACTGTGGATGTGCTGGCTGTAGATCTTCTGGATGCTGTTCAGCACCTGGATGTTGGTGGGCTCAGAGTTGGCCACCGTGGCGATCGACACGGCCATGGCAATGCGGTTGTGAGCCGCATCGTTGACAACATGCTGATTCACCGCCTGACGGGCCTGCTCCAGCGCGGTCGAGAGCGTCGCAATGTCGGTCGGCGTGGGTGCGGTGAGCAGCGCAGCGTTGACCGGATCGGCCTGGTAGTGCGCGTACTTGCCGTCGTTAAGGTGAGCCAGCAGGAACGGACGCAGCTCGACCCAGCGGGCAATGGCTTGCGCGTGGGTGGTGACATCTGCCAGTTGCGGCGGAACCTGCTGGAGCGCATCGCGAGTCTCGGGCTGATTCACAAACTCCTTGTTGGCAACGGCGTTGTGCAGCGCGTTTCCAGCCTTCTTTCGCCACTCGACATCGAGAGCGAGCATCGATGCCAGTAAGTAGGTGACATGGGGGACGGTCTTGTAAATTCGCAGGGCGTACATGGGTTGAGCCTTTCTTGGCTTGCGGGGTTATCGCGGATCGACCGCGCAGTTGACGTAGGTGTTTCCGTCGCGAGCGATGAAGCTGGAGCTCTGGCAGCGACCAATGGTGCCGCCGGTATCCGCCATCTGCTTCATTCGGCCAGCTCCGCCAGCCGCTGCGACGATCCATCCATTCGGCGCAAGCGTCTCGGTGTCGGCCATCTTCACGAGCGCGTTGCCGCCGTCCACGTAGGTAGCAGAGCTCCAGCGCGGAACAGAGGTCGAGCTGGTGCAAACGCCATCGATCACGGCGGAGCCATCGACAGCGGCAGCAACTCCGACCAGCTCCCACTCGATGCTGATGTCAGCACCAGCGGCGCGGTCAGTCCGCACGGACGTGGGAATCAGGTACTCCCGGTTCGTAGTGCGGCTGCTGTTCGGAGCCAGCGTGATTTCTTCGGTCGTGGTGGTCGGAATGCCGTTCACGGTACGGCCCTTGATCGTCACCTTGACCGACACGCCGCCCGCTGCGGACCGGAAACGAACGCGCCAGCGAGTGCCGCGAAGCTGAGCCGGGATCGTGAAATCCGACTCCGTAAGGTTGAGCGCGGCGTTGCCGGGCTTGGGAGCGCACAGCGCCACGGCTTCGGTGGCCGGGGCAAGCAGCAATCCGGCGACCAGTGCCGTCATGCCAAGGTTCAGTTTGCGAAAAGTCATGTTCCTCTCCCTGCCTATTCTGCGTCGGTGGCCGTAAACTCGTGACGGAAGTAGTCAACCATCGAGATTGCGTTCGGGGTGTCGCCGTTGACGTGCTGGTAGCCGAAGATCACCGGGTTCAAGCTGGCGATCGTTGCGCTGCCAAGCTCGGTGTGCCGCCCGTCGATCACCGCATAAATGCGGTAGGTGGTGCCGATCTTGTGGATCTTGATCTTGCTGCTGATGGGAAGCGCTGGCAGCCGCAGCGGCGTACCAAATGCTTCTAGGTCATCAGGTGGCACAATCTTCGCTGCGGCAATCGTCAGCGGAGTGTCGGGCGTGGAGAAGTTGGTGCCGATGTAAGCGCCAACAAACTTGGTGACATCGGCAGTTCCGTCGAGTGCCTTGTCGAACAAGCCCACAAGCAACACGCTGTCGACGTCGCCAGATGGAAGCGTGCTGGTATCGATTTCGACAAAGAGCCCAGCGCTCATCTTCCAGTTGGTCGGCGCGTTGCCCGCGTTCTTGCTGCCATCGTCAAGCTCGGCATAAATGCCTTGCCCATCGGTGGTCAGTGGGTCGGCAACCGGCTGGAGTTGGAAAAAACCACGGCGGTTGGTCAAGCTGTACTTGGCGCTATTTAGCGGCGAGGTAAACGAAGCGCCCCGCGCAACTCCGCCTTCAGTGAGATTCCCGAAGAACTTCCAACGCGGCGCAAGCTCCTCGTTGTCAAACTCTTCGTTGTCGATTGGCGGGGAAATCGGCGGCGCGGACTCGTCGTAGCCGGTGACGGTTGAAATGAGCCCGGCCTGGTCGCCACCGGCGATGTTGCTCACGCCTTCGATGATGTTGGGACGGCTGTTTTGATCGTCCCAGGTAATTGTAAAGCTCATGCAGTACCTCCGACCGCGAGGCTAACCGAAACGCTGGCGATGGGCCAAGGGTTTGCCAGCTCGTTCGGCTGCGCATTACTGTCCCGCCCATGAAGATCGTCTACGCCGTCTCTGTGAACACTCACGCGATGTCCATGCTGCGCACGCAGCGACCGAAGAACCTGCTGCTGAGCTACGCCTATGCGAACGCGCTCGGACAAGTACCTTATGAGCCGGATCTGTTGATGCTCGACAGCGGGGCCTTTTCAGCATGGAACGCGGAGCGACCGACTGATCTGTTTGGGTACGGGCGGTTTGCTGAGCAGATCTGCGGAGCGCGCCGCAACAAGCCCTCCTACGTGATCAACCTCGACGTGATTCCCGGCAAGGTGGGCAAGACCAGCTCCGAAGATGAGCGACGCACCGGCATGGCCGAAAGCCTGCGCAATGCCGATGTGCTGCGCGAGCGGTACAGCCTTCCGATAGCGGAGGTGTTCCACCAGGACGAGCCATGGGAATACCTCGACAAGCTCGTGTCTCGAATGCCCAAGGGCGGGCTGCTGTGTCTGAGCCCGCGCAATGATGTGTCAGTCACTGAGCGCGCTCGGTGGTGCTGGTCGGTGACTGATTACTGGCGCGGCAAGCTTGGCGACATCCGGCGCTTCCCGCGTTGTCACGGGCTTGCAGTGACTGCTCGGGAGTGCCTGACGGTGTTCCCGTTCTACACCGTGGATAGCTCGACGTGGTTTGTCGCGTTCCGCTTTGGGCGCAAGATCCGCGCAGACGGTGCGCAGATAGATTTCACCTCTGTCACCAGTCTGCCGTCCTCACGGGTGCTGCCTGCTCAAAAGCTGGTGGTCGCGCAGTCGATGGCCAACCTGGAGCAACTCGAGCGATTCGGTACCGAGCTATGGGCGCGAAGGGGCCTGAGCTGGTCCAGCCCTTTGTGTGGGTGCTGACCGGGGTTTCTGGCACGATGGCCTCCCCAGAACGGGAGGAGGTCCAGGCGAGTCGACCGACCTCGATATGCGGTTCAGCGACTTCTTCGCCGACAACCAGTTATCCGTTAACACCAACGGAACGGTGGACCGCGACACTGTGGAGATCTCGGGAGCAGCTAGCCCAGGGTCGGGCACCTACGGTGTGCCATTCCCATCTGGGGCATCGCTATTTGTGACGGGAACTTCGACGGGAAATACTTCGGTGGGTGTGTCAGCGGTGAGCGCGACGGGTTACACGCTCACCAGCGGGGCGGCGGCCACGTTCAATGGGCGAGCGGTTCGTCGGCGCTAAATTCTCGTAGGCCGTTGGCGTCAAAGATGATCACGCCGTAACCCGCTTTCCAGTCGGGTTCCCG